>Ga0136643_10009806_pt1 | contig 14106 bp, 10 predicted proteins | sample TergutLab28metaG_FD_96883 | JGI IMG/M metagenome (GOLD analysis project Ga0136643, IMG submission 96883) | Labiotermes labralis P1 segment gut microbial communities from Petit-Saut dam, French Guiana - Lab288 P1 (version 3) (version 3) | ecosystem: Host-associated > Arthropoda: Insects >... | reverse complement strand
GTTGCTACAAGCGTATCGTTCCATTCAAAATGACTGTCTACCGAATGGACGCCTGTACTGATATAGTTATTAAAACCGTATATAAAACCATGTTCAGGCCATCAAATTAGCCTAAACTGAGCCGTAATTTTAGGCTCGGAAAATTATTCGGCGAGTTTTGTTGAAGACTCTAAACTGGCGTTTAGTGTGGTAATTCATGTCACAGGTATTTCTTGCGGACGGACCGGACACAGTTGGTCATGCTGTGTGTGTAGTTTCGTAAGTCATCGAGACTGCTCAGGCATTGTTCTGTAAATTATTTCTGCATGTACCGGTACATATGATTCCCTGAACAGTAGAAGACACTTTGGGTAGAACCAAATGTACACTGATAATTGAGCTGCCAGAAAAAGTTGTAATGTTATTTAGAGATATATTTACATTGTTATTGACCATTTCTGGAAGAATTATCGCAGTTCTTGACATGAAGGCGCCAACTTGCCATTAATTGTCCACGACGTAATGTAGGCGGCCTGGCGATATAGCCCCACTAACCTTCTACTGCGTTAGACCGTGTATGTTCTGACTTATTTATTGCGATAAAGCCTTAATTGTACGCAGTGTAATATGAAATACAGTAAAACGTGTTACGTAATGTTTCGGCTTATCCTGGCCGTCCTTCTGCTCCCTCCAGAATATATCGATTGTACCCCTAAGGATGGCCAGGATGGGTGGAAACGTGGGGACGAATACTAATTCTATTTTATTGTATTCTGTGTTATATTGTGCAATACGGTGGTTCTACTGTAACAAATAGCTTCACTATTCCTGAACGTAAGCACTAGATGCAGTTTAGTGGTCATCTTCACACCCTGGCCACTCTACTTCCAAGAGACACCGGAAACCACTGAGTAGGAGACGTAAATTCAGGGACAGAGCCAAGACCCTGGAACAAAACCATTCATTGTCACAAAGAATGTTCGAAGCTTGCGATTTGTGTTACGGACTGCAGTCTCCCAGCTAATATTGCTGGCGTTTCTTTCGTTTCCTGTCCTTGGCTTGCTTTCTTGTCCCTGTAAATAACGAGAGGGATGTTGTCACGTTTCCATATGCCCCCCTGTCTGCTTTTGAACAAATTAGACTACCTTAACGGAACGCTGCGTCCTGGTCGTGCCTCTGGATGCAGTCGTACTTACTAATCAATGCACCACCATCAGCAATGTTAAAATTACAGTGGCGCAAACTTAGACGTGCGAGTAAAACTGACAGAAGAGCTGCATAATTTAGTACCGTTAAATTGTACATGTAGGTAATATATTTGTAAAATTTGTACTTTTTTCACTAAGTAGCAGTGCGTGAAGTAAATATTCTAAATAAGCACTTGCTCTTAATTCTGGTGATAGTCTGCGGATGTCTGATTTTTGTGCTTGTTCCCATGTAACGTCACCTGTGTTGAGATACTTATTTGTAACATGTTAGGAATGCTAGTTAAAATCCACGCGCATGCGTTGTTACGTAATAACTTTTATTTATGGAATCAACGAATTGATACGTAAAATTTTTGTATCGAGCCCTGTTTATGACGCACTAATACCGTCCACTTTGCAGTCGTTTACAGTGCGGAAACTTGCAAGTTTTGTTGACTTGGAGATTGCGTTTGTCATGTTCATCGTAAAACTAATCTTCTTAAATAACAATATATCCATAAAAACAAAATAATAAGTGACCGTTTTTTGGGGTCATTACGTCACGTAGGATAAGGTTAGCTCTGCTCTGGAACTGCTGCCCACACTTTCCTTATGACTGAATTAAGTACAGGTTTGGAAAATTGAATGTAGTCAAACACAACTGTGTCACATGAGGTGTATTATTTAATGACTATATATAATGGACAACTACATGTTTCGGCCTGTACTGGCCATCTTCAGGTTGTCTTAGGGGAACTTAAGATCTTATTATAAGCATGCACGCGCATGCTTATATGTTTATTTTATTATTATTATGCTTATAGTAAGATCTTAAGTTCCCCTAAGACAACCTTAAAATGGCCAGTACAGCCGAAACATGTAGTTGTCCATTATATAGTCATTAAATACACCTCATGTGACACAGTTGTGTTTGACTACATACAATTTTCCAAGTTTCACACAAACAACGGGGATGACACACTTCCTTAGATTTAAGTACAGGTGTCCGCAGAAGTGATTGGGTGGAGGAGGTAGGGAAGTTGCAAACATTTTAGGCCTTTATCGCAGATGCTGCTCGAATTTAATATTGTGTGTGATTTCAGACTTCCGCAGCGAAGCAGAAAAGAACTGCGCTCTTCTGAGTTGTTACGCAGCGAATAGTGGTCATTCCTTACCGACGTTTCGACAAACCGTATCTGCTACTTCAGGTCGAAGACGGAAAAGATGTGTTGTCCCGAAACGTCGGTAAGGAATTACCACTACTTGCGTATGAACCCAGAAGAGTATAGTATTGTAGATAGTTACGTGTGTACATAATTCACTCACACTTCGCTCCTTTGAAAGAAAATTATCATAATTATCAACAACTTAAAGGGCTCATTCTGTTAAATTTACTCCCGCCGTTCTTTTTCTTAGCACGTCATCCTGTTGGCACGTAGTTACGCCCGGTTTTAGCTGGACGTGTCGTACATCCTCAGCACTCGAACCACGTATTTTACGAATGTTGGGCTCTTCAGGTCTGACGCTGATTTCTTCACTTTGACTTCGATTGTGACTAAAAGTGTGTAACCGCTGTCTATCTCGGAAACCGCCTCTCCGCTGTTCCAGTTTTTCTGATACAGTGCACGGCACACGTTCCACGTTTCACAGCCTTGTAACAACGACGGAAGGATTGTTACTGTGTATACAGCAGTACCATACAGCGTTTTTTTTTTCGTTACTGTCTGCCGAATGTAACTTAGTAGAGGACATCCGGTTGTGTTTAAAGTACATTAATAAAATAAAATTAAATACGTACTCCGTCTGACAAAACTATATGTTTATATTATTATTATTATTATTGGCTACTAGTTTCGGCTCCAAAATTTTACTAATTTTCCCAATGTGACTATATATATATATATATATATATATATATATGTATTTAATGTACTTGCGACTTTCATAACAAATCTTATACACGTCATATGTAATATTTTGAAATTATTAATAATTTTAGATTATAAGGTTGTCAGTCAAGAAAATTTTGGAAATACATCCATAGTACTCACAATTATGCAATCCCAACGCAACTTACTACAGATAGCACATCTAAAGGCTGGTAATAATTGTAAAGACTGCTAATGAATGTAATTGGGATCCCATGAAATTGGCGTTTTTATACCATATGCATCAGCATTTTAAGCTTTATGTAAATATTGGCCTGATAGTGGCCTTTGGAGGCTTAAACTAATAGCCAATAATAAAATAATAATAAAATAAACATATAGTTGTGTATCAGACGGAGCATATATTTTATTTTATTTTATTCATTCTGAATGTATGCCCAACATGATATAATCGGAAAGCATTAAATTTGCCGTCATTACTTCCGGGAGAAATTTCACAACCTAAATATTCAAATAGTTCCACTTGCTCAGTTATCATTCCATGCATAATCTTTGGTATAAAGTAGCTAATAATTGTAATGTACTGGTAGGACTAGAAATTTTTGTTGCTGGAAGGTGGTTTTGTCAATGGCTAGAAAATCTTTTTCTGTTTTTCTTCCCCCCCCCCCCTCCCCCGTCTCAGTTATGCCGGAGAGGCACTACTTACCCAGTGTGACTATGGAGCATGGGTGCAATGAAACCAACTGGGAAATTTGAAGTACGCCAAGCAAAATCTGTCCTGATGCAAACTTGTCCACCACATATCTCACATGGACTGGCCAGTAGTTGATTCCGGGCTTCACAGGTGCGAGAACAGCGTCTAACCGCCCTAGCCGTGCCACAACCCTTGTCATATCTGTATCTCATTTTGTGTTGTCCGTGCACAATGCCACCGTCAGTTATATCGTTCGATATATTTGCTCACTATTTATTTTAGTGCTTTACTTTGGAACGTACGGCATATGCATTCCCTTACAAATTCGTTACATGTTCGTTTTATTTCTCCTCTTGTCAGTACGGTGGGCGACCATGTCAGACCCTTCGAAGCGTGATTAACGAAAACGGGCGTTGATTAATTACACTTGGACTAACCTGTTCATCTAAATTAGATACACTGCTCAGTTAGTCTTGGCTCCGGCACCAGGAATAGCACATCCTGTGTGTAGTGATGAAGCCACAGCGATTCTGAACTCGTTATTCGTCTTCGCGGGGTAAGTAATTTGAATTGCTGCCAGAACCGTCTAACCCAATATATTGCGTCATAAGTTCAGAGGTATAACGCGGTTTGTATAATATGAAGCAACGTAGCAAGATTTAATTTAATTTGTCCTTTTTTTTTATGAACAGCCGTTCAACAGGAGGTTCGAAAAAATTGCATGGCGAGGAGCACAATAGTGTGTGTTCTTCACTGCAAATGTGGTATGAGCGGGGCTTGAAATATAGACGTGAGAAGGAAGTACATAATTTTCGTCAAAATATATCATGGTAAGAAATCTAGGAATAGATGGAGGATTACATTACAATGGGTAAAATGTGCAAGATATTGGTGCACCTATGTCAACTGTTTGTGGATGAGAACTAGCCATGGGTTCTTGTGAACATCGCTGTCTGAATGGGGGGGGGGGGGCAATTATCCACTACTTGCATGACTATTATCTTTTCATGAATTGCTCTTGGTTCCTAACATTTGCCATTTAGGCACAGACTTAGTTGTTAAATCAGGGTTGCACAAATTCCAGACACCAAATCTACAGGGCGACTGAATAGTGTACGGTTGTCCCTGATATCTGTCTGTCCTTAGTATGGGGCTTGCTTCATGTTGCCCTTCTGGCACCTGGAATGCCAAGATGGCTTCGAGATGTGCGGAAAATGTGTGCACCTTTGCACCCCTGAATTTTACTAACCTTTGGCTTTAAGTTCTTCCTCGCCGCAAGCAGATTCTTCAAGGAAGCAGCTGATGAATTTCGTGATGCGGTCGTCGTCTTGTGTCAAGGCACCTAGGTCAATGGTAGCGAGGTCTACCTGGCTGCTCGCCGGCATGGCGAGTAGCAGTGTCACTAGGCTTGTTCCGATCAGCAAGGCGTTCATTTTGCGAAGCTCTTGTAATCGAATTCCAGAACGAGTAATATTTATATTGAACGTCGCCGGCGTTGCTACATTCCATGACTAATAGCTTTGACGAAGTTTTCTGTGAATGCAAATCTCATACAAGGCTTCAAGTACAGAGTCGAACTAATAACAGGTTTCGTAGCTGGTATCAAAGTTTCAGGAGTATTCCAACAACCCAAATTTCCAAAGTAAAGTTGACGGCGTGACAGAATTTTAAACAAATGACCATCTTCTGCATATAGAGTACCGCCATTATGTAGTATTATGTGTCATTATTCCATCATTTTTGAATGGATGAATGAATTGCTCGCATGTGAAAAGTTAGCTGTGCAACATGTTTCCAAAGAAAGAAAAACGATATTTTTTACACACAAGGTTATATGTAATGGACCTTATCATTCCTTGACATGACTTTCGTGACGCCATATACCATAAACTTACATAACAACTTGGTATGAAGTTTTGCGCGACATTGTCTCCCATTGGTGTCCCGCCTCTATCATTCCCCTTGGTTTCATAATCATAATAGTGTACTTTGCTGGCCTGAGTGGCCGCGCGGTCTAAGGCGTAGGTCTGCGGCCGCTCGCCTGATGAGATTGTGGGTTTGAATCCCACCGGGGGTATGGATGTTTGTCTGTTGTGAATGTTGTGTGTTGTCAGGCAGATGTCTCTGCGACGAGCTGATCACTCGTCCAGAGGAGTCCTACTGACTGTGGTGCGTCGTTGTGTGTGATCTAGAAACTTCGTGAATGAGGAGGCCCCTGCCCACTGGGGGCAGTAGCGCCAAAAACAAACAAACAATAGTATACTCTGATGAGTGCTTCTGACAATGATCTCAGGCCTTCTAGTACTTTTCTATTATGTAAGAGTGTCTTTATCAGTGTGCTTACCCCGCACACCATCCATGCGTATTTTGATGTGACAGACCATGTTTCAGGTTCATAGAATTCAACATGTAAAATTACGGCACGTGCTTATCAATGTGGGTACCGGGTCTTCCTCGGGGGTAATGCGGCCGGGGAGTAGTGCTGACCACGGCCGCCACCTCTCTATGCCTGCGCAGGCGTGTCATGGGTGTGACCTTTAACTTTGTTAATGAATTTTAAATGTTGTCAATTGTACTTAAACGCACCACAGAAAAATGGGCTAGTGAAGTCATAGACGTACCCTATTTGGAGCCCACGTGGGCCAGATATATAATTGGCAGTCGAACATCAGGTGTCAGAATGTCGGATGTGAAATAGCCAAGGCGATGATTCTCCTACCTTGAGCTCGTTCATCCTTCTGCTATGAAGATGGAAACAGCTTATCCACCGAATTATTATCATTTGCAAGGTGTAACATGCCCGAAAACAGTAGTTGTTAACGGCTATGAGACGACCGCATTTTATTGACTGCCTTAAGAGGCCCTTTGCCTATCCTAAGTGCATTTGATAGTCCATTCCTTGCAACGTACAAAGAAACTGTCTGCCAACCAACACGCTGAAGCACATTTGCAGTGGCAGGGCGTGTCAGACCACTGCGACAGTGGTCGAAGTTTGTGGAGTTCTAAAAAGTGCGAAAGTAGTGAGAATGGACAAAAATTCTCGCCCTGGATCTGTTGGAGCTTATCTCGTGAAGAAATACTCTGGGGTGGGAAGCGAGGGGAAGATCTTCTTATCCACAAAAGCGTTTCGCCTTTTGAATACGTCAGAACCGTCAGACATAGTTAAAATAGAGCTGCCTGTATATTAGCCCCCTGGATTGTCACGGAACAGTGGAAGCTTAAAGAAATTAAGTCGTCACATAAAATTATAACGAATGGAAAATCATTACATATTATGTTGATGAATTGTTTAAATGAGAGTGGGAAACAGTGCACAGTTTTGGTTTTAGAACATCATTATTAACACTTGACTGTATTGTTGTTTGTGTTAATAAAGGCTGATTTCAAAGAACAACTTACTTACGATCTGATGAAGGCTTAAGACCTTAAATTTGATAAACTATAAGCGAACGTTTGTCTTCGGAAAAGTAATTATACTGTGCTGTGAAGCAGAAGATAGCTCCATGACATCACCAGCGTCGCCCAGAGGGGGAAACATCTATTGTTTGGACCAAAAGTGCGTTACTGCGGCCAGGCGGAGATTTGGAAACACCGGGCGATAAACTGTTCCAGGAGTTCTCTGTGGAGGTTAGTTTTAAACAGACTGTAACATTCGTCAGGGGAAGGAAACTGTAATTGTTTTGTAGCTGGTTGTAGGAAGGGGATTGCTAATAGTGGTCTGTGGGATTTGAATCGTGTTCTACACGAAAACGTTGTTGAGGGATCAGAGACGAGGCCCCTCAGGAATGATTGTAGCAGTCTGTGAAGATGGAGAACGCAGTGGTTAATCGGCGTAGTGACTGGGCTACAGACTGGACTTCCGAGGAATCATGGTTCGATTCTCTGTATAGGAAGTTATTTATCTTGTCCGAAGTGTCCGTGACTGCTGTGGGGCCCATCGATCCTCCTGTCGAATGAGTAACGCGAGATCTTTTCCCCGGGAAAAAATCTGTCGGACCATGAATCTGACGGCCCGCCTTCATTTATTACCCAAGCTAAGAATGGGTTAACTATACTTCCACCTCCTTGTATGCTTTTATGGTGTGCGCACCGACGTATGTACCTTTACTATCCACATCATGAAATGAACACGGGTTTCTGAGATGGGCAAGGAGATAAAGGTCCCCGAAATTTTCTCTGAGATTGTTTCTTCATTCATTTTTCCTTTGGACGTTCTGTGGTTTTGAAAACAAACTTTACAGATTCCCGGTTGTTTGGATGACAGTTGTGTATTGCAACTTCTTGGGTTTTCGAACCGTAATTTGAATTTATGGAGCGTGCTGTTTTTTTAGGCGTTGCAGGACGAGGGGTTTCATAAATGCAGTTAGTAACGCTAGTGCCATTCCTGTGCATTGCGTAATGACAGTTAATTTTCATTTCCGGTAAGAACTTAATGTTAGATTTATGTTAAACTGTAGCATTACTTGTATGAATGAATATGGTGCCGTTAGCTTCGGTGTCATCTGATTTTATGATATTATGCTAGCGTGATATATCTCGGTCCTAAGACCATCTCAGTGCATGAAGTAACACAGCTTCCTGTTGAGGTTACGGGGCGCAATAGTCTAAGATGGATGGTTCCCTTAAACCTTGAAGATGGACCAGCAAGCGCCTCCTAAATTCCGGTGTTTACTGACCGATACGACTTCGTGTCCCAGAAGAGATGTCTTTATTACCACTGCTCTGAGAATCGCAAAACTAGGCGATTTATTTCGTGCACGCGTTCACGCTTTCTCCTTCCGAATGTTACCTCTATTTTTCTTCCCGTCCTCTTTATTCCCTCTTTCTGTTTCTCTATTGTCTTTCTGTGCTACATGCGTCCGGGAATCCCATGTCTTAGTATCGCCGAGTTTTGTGTTATCTGTTTAAAGCGATTTCATCTCCAAATTTAATACCCTTTCTTCCCATTTTTCATCTCGTTTTCTGTTGACAATTGCGCGCGGCTTCGAATACATCGTCCCCCTCCGTTTCGTCAGTTACCTCATACTCGTATGAGGTCGAATCAATATCATGGAACACCGCATTTCCAGGTCAGCTTTATCGGGTAGTCGTTTAATTCTCCTCGGGATGTGAAGGAAGATTAAAGCCTTAGGGTAGTAGAGAGTCTGTGTTCGATTCCTAGAATTCTTCTTGCAGACACTCAGGGCTTTCATGCTTTGAGTATAGCTGTTGTTTTATAAACAGGGATTTGTTCCACCAGTGAGTTCTGAAAGTTTGGATATACATTAGAACCACTTTGTTCTCAGTTTCGCCTTACGGTAAAACGAACTGAAGCTTTGCGGTTTTCATAACTAGTATTCAGCGTTATGCCCCTGGATATAAATCTCGAGGGTGGAGGTATTTTATGCTGTGTAATGGTTCGCAAGGGAATACACTCAGCTTCTTTGCAAAGCCATTTCATAACAAAGAATCAATACATTGCATGTGTACCTAGGATACTGTTATTCAGGTTTATAAGCTCTAAATCTGTCCCTTTAATTATTTCCGTAGAATGTCGCGGTAAGCCCGAGAAATATTCGTTATCGTGTGCAGGGTCGTTATCTCTGAGAGGAATTAACATCACGGCGAGGGGTGGCAGACGTTGCATGCTGTGTATGTTTCTAGAGAATCAAAGGTAGTAAAGCATGATTACGTAAGGGTTTCAATATAATGTTGTATAGATATTTTTGAAAAGGCGAAATCGTTCCTGTGCTTAATTAAGCATCACGTCATGCAGGCGTAGGGATATGTGGAGACAGCCGGTAGTGCCACTAGACGGATCTGTGCGCGTAGCTTCATATACCAATCACGCTTCACTCCCGGTACTCAGCGAATGGCAAAGTGGGTGGTTCCCAGCACGGATCTGGACGCTTCGGAGAAGAGAGAACTGTGTTAACTCATGCCACTGATCGAATCCCGATTTATCTGTCATCCAGTCCTAGCCAAGTCACTGTACCGACTGAAATGTACATTCCGATCCTTCCAAACAGTAATTGGTGTATCTTCCTTTGAGAGTATAGTAATGTCAGTACCTGATGCTCATTTTGAGGAATTCTTTGCGCCTAAGTATTTGGTGTAGTTTAATGCTTTAATTTCAAGGTTTTTTACTGTCCTTATTCCGTCCCATCTCGTGCACCCTACACTAAATCCGAGATTTGGTTGGCAATAGCCATGCTGCTGTTGTAAATGAACGTGACCGGTGGGCTCTACAGACACCTGAAATTCCGAGTTCAAAATATAATGTCCTTTTATCGATGCGTAGTTTGTGCCAAGGGATCAGTCCAGGGCCAAGTTCTTCCACGACTTTTTTTTTACGAGCGAAGGATTAACACTTCCCAGCCAATTTATAAAGCTGCAGGACCACCCCTTGTAGGCTGTCCGAAAGAATTATATATGCCTGTCTACCGTTCGTGTGTACCTTCTCCCATTGACCTCTATTGACTCACGACCGATCCGCGGCCGTCCCAGGCGGCAGACTCCAAGGGGCAGGAAAGTGGACAGCCAAATGAATTTTTCGGGGTACTCTTGCTGCATTCTCTAGGGGAGGTGTGGAAATGCCGTATAGGCGTGGTGAATTTACAGTGTAAGTCAAGTGTGGCAACAGCGTTGTTGCGAGATTTACTTTGCCGCTTTAAATAACCGAACGAGCAAGTGGTGAAAGGAGAATTGAATTCTTTGAAGAAAATATGACGCAGGTATGCCATGTACGTATTTTGAGGTGCCTGCTAAGGCAACTTGTAAATACGAAAATGGTGTCTCTGTATACCTACCTCAAAGGTACTGGGTGTTAGGGATCACGAAATACGCGCCCCCTTACGATCTTAAGATTTAATTTTTCTTTATTGATGTTTAACGAAGTACACGAAAGTTTGTTGCAGTTATGGTACAGTACAGTGGCTAAGGAAGCTGTGCAATAGTGTGTTTGGCTCTGAAGTTATAATTTTCTCTGAGTAATGAAGTAAAATACAATTCCGTTATCTTGTGAGGGACGTTGGAGTTCCCCTATATTCACCATACGTCACACGAGATTTGACTTTCTCATCGCGGAGGACCGGGTTCGATCCCAGGTCAATCCGTGTGCGATTTCTGGTGGACATGGCAACACTAGGACCAGCAATTTTTCCGAGTACTTTAGCTGTCCCCTGTCAGTGTCATTCCACCAATACTCCGTGCTCATTGATTCGTTGATTCATCACTGACGCTGTATAGTCGTAGCGACTGTCGGCATTGATAAATGAAATGCTAACTTGCGTGTTCATGAAAATGAATCGGAACACAACTAGTTTTATTAGATGTTAATGAACGACATGTTTCGGCCTACTTGGTCATCATCAGGTTGCAAAGTTCTACGAGACTAAGTATATTGTGGCGGATGTTGAGATATCATCATCTGGCCAGAATTTATATATATTAAATATATACTGTGTATGAGCAGGTACGGCGGTATCCTAGGTGGGGGTCAGATTGCGTGTTCATGAGTGGGTCAATGCAGGTACGTCGGTTGTTACATGCTATGAAGTTGCCAGTGTCAGGGATTTATCCTTAGCGATTTGTCTTGTACTTAGGAATAAAGTTCATTGCGTTAATGAGAATAACTTATTTACTGTGAGGCTGTGGTTTTGCATTATAGCAAATACGTTTGTCAAAATGAAGCAAGTTTCGACAGTCCGCCGCCCTGATGTAATTTACAAATTGTTTTACCATTATGTGGACATTCCTGCTTCTGGTTGACATACTTTTACGAAATTTAATGTGAACAGTACGTGGATGTGGTGCATTTAACATCTCTGCGTTTTCATTGCCCATCATTACGGCGGTATGCATATTGTTGGGGCGGCAACAGTACAGTTGTCGCTGCATGTAGATTACTGAAATGCGGTGTGGTAATTGATGTGTATCTAAAAAATACATCACTTTTTGTTGACATTTCAGACACGCCTACAGTACAACACAACAACCCGATCGTCACTCGAAACCTGTATGTTCATTCCGCTTGATAGTGATAAGCGAGAAATCATTACAGTATACGGTATGTGAAATTTCTGTAGAGATAAGACAGTTTTGGGTCGGGTGGCTCAGTCGGTATAGCGACTGACTACGGGCTGGACGGTCCGGGATCGAATCCTGGTGGGGACGAGATTTTCCGCCCGTCCAGTCCGGCCCTGAGGTTCACCCAGCCTCCTGTAAAATGGGTACCGGGTCTTTCCCAGGGTTAAAATGCGGCCGGGGCGTGCTGCTGACCACTCACCCCCTTCTAGTGCCGCGGTCATGGAAGAGTGGAGCTATACCTGTACCCACCCTCTGGGCCACACCGGGCCTGTAACGGGATCACTTTACCTATTATAAGACAGACTTATTGATATATTTATTTGGCCGTCATTAAACCAACACTTAGTGCACTTTCTTTCATATACGAAGTCACTGTGTTTGACTAATACTCCAACGCGTTTCGTCGCTCTTCGGCGCCCTCTTCAGGGAATACAAAACGCGTCGGAGTATTAGTCAAACAGCGTGACTTTATATGAACGATAGTGCATCATTAGTTCGTTGAATGAAGGCAAAATATGTATGAACATATTGCACGGTATGTACAGTACTGAGACATCAGTATAGTAGCAGAGAATGACTTTGTGTGTTGCGTTGTGTGGGAACGGTGCTGATTGTTGAGGTTGTGTCAAGAATTGGAAACAAATCGTCTGCTCGAGAATCTTTTTGAGGCTTTCAGAAGTAAGTTACTGGGCCCTGTTTGCGGTAGAAGAACAAATCAATGAATGCGGTATAGTGAAATAATGGTTGTTTGTTGTCAGCATCGTATGGAACACACAAATACACTGCGCGGACAAAACACGGAACTTTTAGCGTTCGTACCTTCTGTTGATGCTTACATTACTGTACCTATTTCATTCATGTTTATCGTAATGGGGACTCTTTTGATTCCGGAGAGTCAATAAATATGTCCTATACGGTCGCATAAATGGTTTGTATTGAGGTTGTTAGTGGTAAATTTTTTTTTTATGGATCCCGCAGTGCAGCAGTACTTGCTATGCTGCTCTTTCTTCTATACATCATAATGTTCAATTCCATTCCCGCTGGAAGGCTGTGGCTTCAACGTAAATATTTGCGTGTGATTCAGCACGATAAAGTGCACTATACGAGTATTCAGTTCTGCGGAGTGACGCTGCCCTTCAGATTCTGAAAGCAGCTAGGATTTTTGTGAAATATCTCGCGTGCCCATTGCTGTTAGTGAGTGTTGATAGGGTATTTATTTGAACTTCGTTTAACGACGCTGTCCATATTTCAGAGTGTACAGTTTGTGATGGTTTTTGAAAGCGAACAGTGAATTGGAATGTGTGTGTACATAGAAGGCGTGGTCATAAGGTTCGTCATCCCCGTTGTGTTTATGATTAACCCTTTAAACGCCGAGCTAAATCCCATCTGCCATTTGCTGGCATTATTAGGAGCTCACCATATTCTCCACGTTAGCAGGGTAAGGGTTAAACTAGAATGGAGTGTGTGTACTTGTCTAACACAACTTATAGTTGTGTTAGACAGGTATATACACTCTAATCTAGAAGGCGTGGTGATGTAATTTAAGGTACTGTTCAGGTATTTGATTGAGTAGACTGAGTGAAATTGAGAGAGACCATCAGGAGAGGCGGTGTGATGTGCCCACGGAAATTGAAAGCGGCCACATGCTGACTGCCTGGACGACATAAAGAGAAAGATTCGCTGATTTTGGTGAGTTACCAAAGGCAGTCGCAAATATGCCACTATCAGCCGTGTCATGTCTGTTCGTCCGTATCTGACACTTCGAGAGAGGCGGAAAGTGTTATAATGAAATGTTATGTTAGTGATACAGTTGTGTAAGATTCTGCCGACGGTCTGTCACATCTAAACTCACTGACGTGTGCTGTATTAATTTCATTAATTTTAATACATTAGTCAATAAAAGAGGCAATAAACTACTTGAGTTTGGACCTGCACTGGCGAAATCTGCTTAATTGTCTGTGTGAAGTCAAGGAACACTTTGTACGAAGACGTGCTTGTGCTTGCGTTACTTAGCACCTTCTGCATAACTCTAAATATTTGGGTTCGGAATAAAAGTTATAGAAAACACTGTAAACACACTTAATGGCCTCTACGTCTTCTTCAGTAGGTCTTACACAATATCTTACAAGAGCTAGGCTCACCACATCAAATGACGCTTCCGCTTCAAAAAAACCTGCTTAAGAGAAGTCACAAATATCATCCTATACCATACAAATCCTAAAAAAGCACCGGGTTACGACTTACTCACAGGCGCAGTGCTCAAAGAACTACCACGGAAAGGTTTTCGCGC
>Ga0136643_10009799_pt1 | contig 14110 bp, 4 predicted proteins | sample TergutLab28metaG_FD_96883 | JGI IMG/M metagenome (GOLD analysis project Ga0136643, IMG submission 96883) | Labiotermes labralis P1 segment gut microbial communities from Petit-Saut dam, French Guiana - Lab288 P1 (version 3) (version 3) | ecosystem: Host-associated > Arthropoda: Insects >... | reverse complement strand
GTTGCGCTGACCACGTGACACCCCTCTATCCGCAAAAGTTGGCACTAACTTCGCCGACCGGCGGCGGCCGCTCTGTCGGTATAGTTCGCGTGCGGACTAAGGCCACGGAGTTTAGTTTAGATGAACATTCAAGTCTTCTGGAATATGACGCAGTGCCGATTGGTTTTTACAGACGTCGTGTAGCAGCTTGCTGCCTCCATCTTCAGTGTCCAAGAACCATTAGATAGAGGGCAGTTCTCCGATATGACAGGAAATATTTACCAGTCTATACGCGATCATAAACTTCTTGAGTTTCAGTGTGTCATAAAACATAATTCCGCAGTAGAAGCTGTTCTTCTGAGCCCTTGGCAGTAATCCTTCGGCTCTCATGCACTCGCATATGAAGCAAGGAAGTGCAGAAACAGAATAAAACGAAAAATATTGCGGCGTCAAATTTTTTGTGCTGCACTTAGTGGCAGTATTTGAGATGCTGAGTGCGATCAGCTGCTGCACACCCAACTCGAAAGAAAGTTAAGTGGATTGGGAACTTCATTTGGCGTAAAACAAGAATAAAGAGAAATTGGATGGATTCTGTTCAGGAAATGTTAATATTTTACTTCTTTTTCCTCTGTTTTTCCCCTCAGTGAAAAGGTGATCTTATTATAAAATCACTTGAAAGAAATTTTCTTTAAAATCTTTATCTCGGCGTCCACAACTGAGGTATTTCTTCATTTTGTTGTCCTTTTTCAGGTACAATTAAATTTATAAATTTAAACGAAAACTTTTCTACTTTTTAGTAAATTAATTTAATTCGGAGTTAGATGACGTAAATATTGACCGGGATTAAATTATATGCTGCCGATTCAAGTGCCTGCGCGGTCTAAGGCTTGGGTCTGTGGCCACTCGCTTGCTGGGTTTGTGGATTTGAATCCCGCCGGGGTCGTGGATGTCTGTCTCGTGTAAGTGTTGTGTGTTGTCAGGTAGAGTTCTCTGAGCACGGCCGATTATTCATCCAGAGGAGTCCTACCGAGTGAGGTGTCTCTGAGTGTGATCGTGAAACCTCGACAATGAGGAGTCCCTGGCCCACTAGAGGCTCTTGCGCCATAAAAAAAAGTTACATGTTAGAAGTGACCGTTTAATTCAAACAGATTTTTTCACTTGTCCATGCTTCACCTGCTTGTTTCTCACTACCATCTGGTCCACACTTTCGATTTACTACTCACTGATACTTACGTTAAGGTATTTCATGTATTGTCAAAAGACCATAAGAATTATTATTCAGGAATGTTGTAGAATTGGTTGGCCGTGGCCTATTTTGAGGTACAATCCCAGTCTCGTACTGGAGGAATTTATGAAACCTTCCAAATGCGGAGAAGTTCTGCCTGCTCATAGCCTCTTCACCTTTTCGCTGCGATTTTTTTAACTTCATAATTCAGCATTGCAAAGGATGTGTGCTCTTCCGTTTCCTATCAAAGTAGCAATTTTCGAAGCGCAAACGATTAAGCATTTATTGACAAATAGCAGGCATATTAGCAGTTGTTGAAGGACTCTGCTGTAATAGTTTTAACAAAAATTCCTCACTGACTTAACACTTGTGAGACTGGCTATGGGTAGCCAGGGAATTCACTGTGGACGAAATATCTTATTAATATCTAATATAATAGGTATATAATAATAATAATAATAATAATGTGAGTATATAATAATATGTAAGTATATAATATAAAGTACATATAATATGTAAAATATTTTTATAATATAATACATTGTGTAATACTTCATATGTACAGATAAACATGTTGCAAATTAGCCATGAACCGTAACGTTGATAGTCCACGCCACTTCACGTGTTCTCGACTTCGCAGTGACGTTTCGCATTGAATAAATGTTTTGTTGCTCCAGTATCTCTTGTTTGGAAGGCGGAGGCAGCTACCTGGAAGTCGAAATATACTCAAGTCGAAGGCCTTGCAGTACATCAAATTTAGAGTCAGTCTGTACTCAATTACGTCTTAAGTATGAATAAGAGAGAATCTATGACGTTGTGCTTTGCGTGAATTTAGACGCACTGTTGTTGCAGTGTGTTCACAAATTATCTTAAGATTTATAAACTTGGTTTTGATGAAATCAGACAAGATGCAGCATTTAGACATTAAACTTCACGGGTTCGAAAATTTGACAAATTTGTTTTGATATCTGATTGATCATCGCTAACGCCCAATGAGAGTTTGCTGTAAAATGAATTTAGATTTACAACTTTAATTTAGCTAGGAATTTATTAATGAGGATTCCGTTCTTATACGTTATGACGTTGAGTCACTGGTTTCGACGTTTCGAAAGAACAGTACTTTCTTCGTCAAGGGTCTAGACCTCTACGTCGTTCAAAACGTCGCAGCTTATCGTCCATTGACCCAGCGTTGTGTACCATAACGAGTCCTTAATCACAAACCTGCGACCTAAAGACTCGAATTCTTTGTGTTTCAAGTTTGATTTACGTATGAAACCGTATGAATTGTTTGTTAATTGTGTATTGGAGAGACTGAAGGTTAGGAAATTCAATGTCCACTGTCATTTATATAAGTTATATTTAATTATGGCACAGCGGAGTGTTGCATTTAAAGGTAATGTCTCATTCGTCAAAAAAATTCTCTGCATCTTATGTTTACTGTATCATTGTGATAACTGAAGAATCAAAATACCAACTAGATGCCACTTGATATTTTATTGTACTTCTTATAGGCTCAACATGTTTCGAGCATTACTATGACCATCACCAGATGCTCGCGACTATGATGTTGTTTGCCATATTGGTTGTTTCGTTCTTGGTGTGCTGTATCTTGGAGGTTAGGTGCGGTTAGGCTGGAGTAGTGTCCGGGCTGCAGCCTGCAGCCTTCAACCCGGACACTACTCCAGCCTAACCGCACCTAACCTCCAACATATAGCACACCAAAAACGAAACAACCAATGTGGCAAACAACATCATAGTCGCGAGCATCTGGTGATGGTCATAGTAATGCTCGAAACATGTTGAGCCTATAAGAAGTACAATAAAATATCAAGTGGCATCTAGTTGGTTTTTTTATTGTTCAGTTAAAATTCTCTGCATTTTTTGAACTCGAGAGTGTATTACAGTCCTCACAAAATCCTTCCATATTTCCCCATTCTCAACCTGATTAATGCAACCCGCATCATTCTATTTAGTAATATTTTAATAACCTCTCATCAACAGCTGTATTTTTTACCATTCAGGTCTCAATAAAACCCTGTACACTATTCAGAATCTCCCCCATGCCTGCTACATGCCTCATACAAAAACGATTTGTACATCGATCAAACTCCGGCAGCCCAGACCTAGTAATTGTAATGTTGAAATATCCCGGCTCGAATCTTAAAGCTACGTTGACGGTACTTCAGGTTCTTAGCATTTTAACACTTCCCGTGATTATTCAAATTTGACTCGTGTTAAAAAAAGAAGGTAGACTGCAGCATATTTGAGAGTATTTACACCTAAGAGAAGAGAAGTTATCGAGATTTGAAGAGATTTCGTAATGAGGAACTCTACGTTTTGAACACGTCAATCGCATGGGAAGAGACGTGAAACTCATACAGACACAAGGTTTTGATGGGACCTGGAATATAAGTATTACTTTGAAGACGTGCGACTAGAGTGGAGTAAAATAGGAAAAGTGAACTTAAAGACACTGCGTGGGAGGGTGTGGACTCTATTCCATTTAGCTCAAGACAGAGACAAGTGCCGTGTTATTCATAAGCAGTAGTGCATGCCAAGGGCAATAAAAAGCAAGAAATATTTTGAATAGTTACAACAGCCATCAGCTCCTCAGTAGGATATCTTCAGCATGCAACTCAGTGGTGACTTGCGAGCAGAATCAGGACCGAGTTCCGTCCTGATCCTGCTCGCAAGCTGCCAGCAAACCAGTATGACATATGCCATTGTTGTGTGTACAGTAAAAAAACTCCTGATGATGGACAGAGGAACTCTCCGAAGCATGTAGAATTTTATTCCAAAATTAAAGTTGTAAAATTAGTGCATCTGGTTGGTTTTATTATAAGAATTTGAAGGAGAGACTGAACTCCCAGTTGTTGCAATGGAAACTTCTTTTGTCACCTAGCCTTCACGGTTGACTGGTGTCAGGCTACTGCCCCTGCACCCCTACTTCACTTCGTGCTCATTTGCTTTGTGGGTTGCTCACAGGTTATTCGAAACTTTAAGATTCCTGGAGCAATGACCTTCCGCCCCTCAGTGAAGGTTACTTGAATGAACTTATATTGTTCAGTTTCATGACGGACGGCGAGGGCTCGAGATGTAGTAATCACAATTAGCCGTCATTCTAACGTATATGGATGGGTTCAAGGCGGCCGTAACTCGGGGCTAACAATTGTTTTACCTGATGAATAAATGTACCAACATTGTTCGGCTACAATGTTTTGGCCTGAATACCTCATTTTCAAGTCATCACCGAATACCAGCTGTTAATAATGTTGAAATCTTGAATGTAACTGTAGACCATTGATATTTTAGCGTCTGCAAAAAGAAAGGTTATGAGAATTCTTGCCACGTAGCTAGCTTATTCGCTTGTGGCAGTATTTGTAAAAACCGCAATTACTATTGTAATTTTAACAAAATGAATACTGTTTTTATAATCTTCATGGTTACACCATGCATCAATGATATCAACTGCTTTATTGTCCAACTAATGCACTCAAATATACAAAATCGTTAAATTGTTAAAAACCAATTAAACATATAAAAGCCGCTCCAACATGTTTCGGTTCACGCAGGAACCATCATCAGGGAGCTACAGCCAGTGCTTAGCTAAAATTACAAGCCACGTTCAATTGTGCGTGTCAGTACAAGTTTCTTTGAGTATTTTAACATGAAATTTCAAAATACATATTTTGCATACACTGAAGACCTTTGTGCCTTACAAGTTTCCTATACAGAATTTTACATGTTTATGGTGCCCAGATTATGGCAGTGTGATGAGTTGGTAATGAAATAGTCAGCATGATCACCTACCTTGGCATAGACCTGGATGGAAGTTAAGTAAGATACTTAACAACTGAATGAGAATAGCTGAACTTCGGGGTAAATTTCAAACACGGGAAGTCCCTGAAATGGAAACAGCAGTACTTTCCATTCACCATCGACGTAGGCAACACTTGGTACAATCCCAAATTAAATGACAGGCAGTGAACCCTGTTTAGCTGACGAAAGTTGCGTTTGTTCCTACAATTCAAGTGAGAATGATGGAAAACCTAGGCGCCAAGGTGAAAGGAAAGCTATAAAATACCTCCACAATGAGCTTTTTAGGGTAAGTTCCACGCCGCTGGTTTCGCACCGCTTTATACATACTGATACCTGATCTTAATAAACAAGTTAGGTTGCAGTACAGCCTAGACACCTGACAACATGCCTCACGGCCCTGCCACCCTACTAAGTAACTGGTAACATAATTAAAATGACAAAAGTGTTTTGTGTTTGTAAATCCGGTAGCTGCTTATTACGGTAGCGGATTTATCTACTCCTCGCGAATATCGAACTTTGACATGTGAGACGGTGTTAAAAACTGTCACATTCGAAATTCCGGTACATTGACATATATTACAAGAAAGTCACTGAACTAGCATGCAACTTGCTCCGTTTAACCCCCTCGGAACATTGAGCCACGGAGTCAAAGATGGAACCTGATACAAAGAAATCACATTTTTTTTATTGTTGCACCGTGCATCTTGATACCATCAAAATCTTTCATTTATCAACAGATTCACTTTATATCAGTCTTATAAACCACTAAAATTTACAATAAAATTTACGTTATATGTAAGTTTTAATGTAAATTTACATTATATATAAGTTATAAAATAAATTTTAATGATTTATAAGATTGATACAAAGTTCATCTGTTGGTAAATGAAAGACTTTGATTAAATTTAAATCTATTAGAATACCTGAAAGAGAAAACTTGATTAGTAAATGGATTGATGACACAAATGTTCATCCGTAAGTTAAGATTCCTTCAGAGTTTTTTAAATTAAATTTGTGTTTTCGGATCCTTATAAAAGCTACAGCTAATCCTCAATATGCCACGTCGGCGAGTAGACCGCGAAAATATTTCCATTTCCACAAATTTTCTTGCTTCGACGGAATTCTTACGATGAATATCTGAAACTTTTCAAGAAAAATGTATCAAGAAGACTTAAGATGAAAATCCAAGTATTTAAATTTGAGGAATTCGTTATTATCAAATTCAAATTTTTAGAAAAGTCCTTGAATTTTAATACAGGCTGCAGCTATTCCACAATATCCTAATACAGGCTGCAGCTATTCCACAATATCCTAATACATGCTGCAGCTATTCCACAATATCCTAATACAGATTGCAGCTATTCCACAATATCCTAATCAATATCCTTGTACTCCCCACCTTCGATGTAATTCCACACGTTTTATAAAAGTGAGAATTTAAAAGCAAGGGAAGAGCTGCAGACGGTCCACGCCGATAATTTAAAATTGAAAGGAGAATCGGTGAGTAGAATGAGAAATTCGTTCCTCTTCCACACTTTACGTTCTTCCTTCCACTGAATACAGGTTACGGAGATCTGAAACGACACAATCAAAGCTTGTTAAAACACCTGCTTTTGCATGTGTTTTAGTAAGACCAATTGCTTAAATTTTGGTGATTTTTATTATCTTCAAATCCAGATTTTATAAAGCATCTTGGATTCTAATACACGCTGCAGCTGATCTACAATATCCAAACAAATGTCCCGGTACCCCCACACTCGACCTAGTCTTACAGATGTCATAAAAGTGAGAAAAGGCATAAAAAGAGATGCATCTTTTCAAGTCCAAACATTTTTTAAATGTTGGTGAGTACATTGCAAAGGTTTTTCTTCTTCCACAGACGATCTTGCTACAACTGAATGCAGGTGATGGATATCTGAAACATTTCAAACAAAACGAATTATTAAGACTTAAAATGAAAATCCAAGTATTTAAATTTGAGGGCTTCTCTATCATGAAATTTGAATTTTTAGAAAAGTCTTTGAATTCTATAACAGGCTGCAGCTGATCCCCAATATCCTAACAAATACCCTCGTACCCCCACTCTCTTCTTAATCCTATACAATTTATAAATGTGACAATTAAACAGCAAGAGAAGATCTGTTGCTTGTTCAGGCCAAAATATTTAAAATGAGAAAGAGAATCGTTGTCTTGCTTTCACTGAATGCAGGTGGGGTCGATTTGAAACAATTAAATCCAAACCTATTAGAACACCTAAAAAGGAAAGTACAATCAGTTAAATTTGAGGAATTTTACGATGAAAATTTTAAAAGATTTTCAGAAAAGTCCTCACATTCCAAAACATGCTGCAGCTGATCCGAAATATCCTGGTACCCCAACACCTCCCATCCGAGACGGAGTCCTAAAAGTTTTTGAAATGCAATGTTATGAAAGCAGTGGAAGAGTTGCACCTTGTAGATGTCAAAATAGAAAATGTTCAAGATTATTAAATTTCCGAAAAAATAAGTTACAATTTTCTTAATTCATCAATTTTGTTTTCATTTTTAAGCATGGATACCTAAACAAGCGAATGCTTTTCGGCTCTGTTGGCTCCCGTAGTGTCCTGTATCGCTTGGAGCAATTTGTGATCACGTTCAGACGACGCAAAGTTTCCCACCACCTCCCACCCCGAACGCAAACCTAACATGAACGAAAAGAGAAATGACTCCAAAATGTTCTGTGCACTCCGCGCCGCCTCCGGCTGCCAATGGGAACCGGTCGAGTTTCACAGCCCAGCTCAGTGTCTGTTGTTGTGTTGACTGGACATGAGGTTTTCTTCTCTGTGTGTGTGTGTGTGTGTGTGTGTGTGTGTGTGTGTGTGAAGTAATATGTGTTTGAAAATGATTTGCGGGCTGCTTCACTCCAGGAGCTAAGGGAAGAACTGAGTGCAAACACCATTTATGGCCGTAGAAGCCCTTCATAATCTGATGCACAATAAATAATGTAATTCAAGGCGGGATATTTCTCCAAAGGTTATTAAGTTTTAAACAATTAAAACTCCATCCTACAATAAAGGTTGTTTTGCAGAACGTTTTCTTAGAAAGTAGGTGTCAATAGACAGTATCACATCACTTCATCGCTTGAAGAACAAGTGACAAATTTCAGGCGCGAACTAATCCCTGGTGTTTGCGAATCAATTCTGTACGGAGGAGGCCACTGCATACACATCAATCTGCCCCTGAAATTTAGGAGGCTTAACGATTTACAATACTCGCGATAAAACTGACTACAATTACACAGAATATTCAAAGAAATTTAAAACTTTTTGGAAAATTTTTCATAGTTTTTGAATAAGTGATACTCAGATTCTGACCGAAGGAGAGTATCATTATAATAAATTTGTCTATAGATCGGTAGCTTACAGCGATGTGTAATTTTACGGTCAATTTGATGTGCCTGTTTGCGACCTTTCCAAATGCTGCTTCCGTCAGCCACTGGCTGAAACAGGTGTGTCAAGTTTCTGCAACCTGCCGAAGCACTACTCTACCAGTGCGGCCATGCACACTGGCACGGTACTGTATCTAAAGCAATACCCTGTCTAACCTAACAGAAACCTAGCAACGAGACCTAACACCGTCTTGAGGGTGGGGGGAGGGGGAAGTACACAGCAACAAGACAAGGAATAAACACTCCTTAAATACGTAGTGACTCTTGATGTTTGTGTGACCGTGCATCATTGATACAATAATATAAACAGCCAACTAGATGCAACAATAACAAATTTTATTGATAATTACAATCAGCTGAACATGTTTCGGGCGATAGTTTCGCCCATCCTCAGGAGCACTAGACTGTGTTTACAGCTTGTGGTATAATGCACCGGCGATGCTGCAGCATCGTCAGTATATTATACCACAAGCTGTAAACACAGTCTAGTGCTCCTGAGGATGGGCGAAACTATCGCCCGAAACATGTTCAGCTGATTGTAATTATCAATAAAATTTGTTATTTTTGCATCTAGTTGGCTGTTTATATTAATATAGTGACTCCTCTGAAATACAGGTTGCCAAATTGACTCTTACATATTGCAAAGCCCTATGACTCTACGACACTCCAAATACCGCCTGACACAACGCGGTTTGTGCACACCTAAATGATTCAGCCAGCGACCTTTAGACTGGAGAGCAACGGGGGACAAAAAAAACACCACGTACTTTAACCGTCCCTCCTTGCGGTTGGTGTTGATGGTGCAATTACATCTGCTGATGTCGAAGCGTGTAATACAAGTTCTTGATGTTCACAAACTATTTGCACAAAACTAACACATTCAAAGGGATCGTTTTGAGCACATTTTGCACTGATTTATTCACGTACATCTCTGAAATAAATTTTTATATATCCACCAACGCTTTAACCTCGGTTATTCTAGCAGCTCTGATCTGTAGGTACTGTGCCTGTCACCTACCTATCAGTACACGGGTTCGCTGTTTAAACGTAACTTCTTGATAACCATTCGGTAACACATGCCTATACATGTATTATATCCATGCAAAGATAGATATACTCACCAACGATGATTTGCTCACAAAACGAGTCCTATTGCATGGGCGTTTTTGTGACTAGTGTTAGCCTTGCACGGCTAACACTAGCTTGCCCTAGAAAAAGAAGGGAGGGCAAATGATCGTTACGAAAGCTTTGCATGAATTATCTTACTAGAAGCACGCAGGTTCACTCTTCAACTGTAAACTATTGCTAACCATTCGGTGACACATGCCTCTGTTGTTTCCACTGACGCTGGTCTTCTCAAACCAACCAGTCCTATTTAACGGGCGTTTTTATTATTAGTGTTATGTCTTGACGGCTAGCGCTAGCTGACCCTAGGAAAGGACATATGAACAAACAGTCGTCGGATGAGGTTTACGTAAGTCACGTTATGACGCACTGCACGTTCGAAAGGGGAATCAAATGCGCCAGGTTCTAAACAAATGAGTTTCAGAAACTAATCCATTACAATACTGAAACCACAGGATTAAAGATTTTGTTTTGTAGGCTCTGTTTCAGACCTTTAATTCTAGTGGAGACTCACTTCTTATAGTGGTGGTGGTGGTAGTAGTAGTAGTAGTACAAGTATTGGTAGTAATAGTAGTAGTAGTAGTAGTAGTAGTTGAAGTAGTGGTGGTGGTAGTAGTAGTAGTAATAGTAGTAGTAGTGGTAATAGTAGTATAGTATTCGTATTGTTAGTAGAAGAAATAGTAGTGGTGGTGGTATTAGTAGTAGTAGTGGTAGTCGTCGTAGTAGTAGTACAAGTAGTGGTAGAAATGGTGGTGGTACTGGTAGTATAAGTATTTGTGGTAGTAGTAGTAGTATAAGTAGTAGTAGTGGGAATAGTGGTGGTACTAGTAGTAGTAGTAGTAGAGGTAGTGGTGGTGGCGGTAGTAGTATAAGTAGTAGCAGTGGTAGTAGTAGTAGTGGTAATAGTGGTAGTAGTATAAGTAGTAGTAATAGTAGTACTAGTGGTAGTATAGTAGTAGTAGAAGTAGTAGTAGTAGTAGTAGTAGTAGTCGTAGTGATAATAATGGTGGTGGTAGTAGTAGTAGTTTGTTTTTTGTTTGTGTTTGCTTGCTTGTTTGTTTGTTTGTGCATTTGCTGGACCAACTGGCATTGAAACACGGGCACAGACAAATATTTTAATATGATGTTAACCCGAAATAACCAAACACAGCAGGTCCTTCTTAAGAAGCTAACACTCAGGATCTCTCAGTATAAGAGTCGTTACCCGAATGTCAGTTCACAAGAGCTCGTACAGTTCTGAGGCAATGCACAGCATTTAGTAATACGCTAGTTGCTTGCAGGGAGCAGCATTTTACCCTGCAGAACTTGCCATACTGGAGGACCAGCCCTTTTCGGCTGTCCGTAACTGTTTATTCACAACGAATTATCCTCTGCATCTGGGTGCAATCTTCTTCGTCTTCGTCTTCTTCTTCTTCTTCTCCCCCAGCACGAGGGCGTAACATGTCTTTTTGACAGGGGGTCCGCTTAGTGTGTGAAAATGTAGAAACACGTCCAGATTAGCATGTTAATTTGTAGTCATGGGCTGAAATATAAAATTGGATTAAATCTAATTATCGCCATCAAACGATAAATGAAATAGCTTATTTATTAGTTCTTCCTGCCTGTTCTTTGGCCTGGTCCTTAAATTCCTGAACCAGTCGGTATGTTCCTTTTCACTCATTTCAGCAGTTTAACCGCATACCTTAAAGATGTCTGGTATATTTTTAGGATCTTCTGCAAAATTGCTAAAAACAACCACGATCTTCGTCGTGTCTGTCCATCCGTCCGTCCGTCAGTATGGAGCAACTCGGCTCCCCTTGACACATTTTCATAAAATGTGATATTTGAAAGATTTTTCGAAAATCTATTGGGAAAATTCAAGTTTCATTAATACATGCCATGAATAACGGGAATTTTACATGAAGGTCTGTGTGCATTCATGATAATATCTCGCGGAATTCTTGTAATGGAAATGTTTCAGACACACGTTGTTAAAAGATCCAAACACATTTTACATGCAACAACTTTTTCCCGAACATCGTGCCGTTTGTGAGATAATGTGGGAAAATATGGTAGAGTCGTACAGGCTACAGATGACAATATGGAGCATGCTGATTGCATGTTGGATAATTAAGACTACAGACACGCACTTAGAATATGTAATACTTACTGCTTTTCAACGGTAACAATGGTTACGCGAAGGTCTCTGATTATTATGCAAAAATAAGTACATTGCCTTCCTTGTTGAATAGGCGCAAAGATGGTTTCTTGTCTTGTATGACTTGGACTAAGTCCGTTCATTGTTATTCGGCAAGTAATAGAGTCTCTTCAATACTCTCTCTCTCTCTAATGAGTAAGACATTAGGTACATGTGTTTGGTTACGTCGATGAAAATTAACCCTAACAACTTTCTCCAGAATTTGGCAGATTCCTTTTTTTACACCCTGTGTGTCTAAAAGATGTAGAGACACAAAGAGAGAAAGGAAGATGTTTAAACAAGAAGGGGGTGTACAAAAAGTAAAGAGATAGCACATACGCATATCATCAGTTTTACCAAATATTACAGGATTGAAAAATTTAAGAAAAATTTTATGCAAACAGAAAAGCAAGTGGGAGAAAATAATTGTGAAAAGAACGGTTCAAGATTTTATGAATGTGAGGGAAGAGGTATTATTATATATTTAGATACATGATTTCTTGTATAGAAAAATTTAAATGGAATTACAGCGTTTCAAACCAGAATAAAGGGTACGAGATAAATATTCATCATTACTAATAAGTATATGGAACGTTCAGTGGTATAAACCTGGTGTCAACAGTCACTACAAAAGAATGTGCTTGAAAGTCAATAAATAAATTTAATTTGATGTAGTTCGATCTGATATCGCCTTCAGTCACTGAGCACAACTGCACGTACTATCTGAACTACAGAATTTGCATGTGTTTTATATATGTGTTTGTTTATATATATTGTAATTGAATCTTTATAAGCAGAATGCATTCAGCATTCGAAAATATAGCTCCCCAAAACACGATGAAATTTATTTTCCTTTGCAGTAATATAATTCTCTTCCAAAGCCCCACTTTCGAATATAAATTGACAAGAGAACTTGTGTACTCTTTATATAAATGCATATAGTGTGTTCCAAAAGTCACTTAAACTTTGCAGCCTTTTGCTGCCAATACAGTCACGTCAGTAAATTTGCAAAACCTCACTGCAGCGTTGTGAGTTGCGCAGTGAACATGGATGGCCCCATTTGGAAAGCTTGTAACTAATAACACAATAACTAATAGATGAAATTATAATATATTTTAGTCCTCTTTTTACTGACAAGTTAACTGACATTTAGGCCGATCGGTACAGTAAAATATACGGTCCTTAGCCCACCTACGAGGTAGGGGTACTGATACAGAATAAATTAATTAGGTACGAATTCTAACCAATTCAGTCAAATCTCACTAATTTTCTAGTCCATATTTTCAGTAAATTGTTTCAGTACTTTCGGAACTCATGCAATAAAATACCTCATACATACTTAATGCTAGCTTGTGTATTTTAATTGTTGAAGTCTTGTACAAATTTTATGTTTATGTGCAGGTATGAAAGACACATTGTGTTCCCCAAACTTCTTGCACAGAACGCGGACGATTACATTGCTGCCAACACAATGTACAATCGAGATGCAAGCAAGGCTGGCACAACCAGGAGGTAAGTTCCTACTTTCCGACATTTTACAATGTTTCCATACAGTCAGTCTAGGCTGAGTAGATAAATTGTTACCGTAGCGATCCTCTGGTCACAAGCATTGCATGGACTGTAGTTACAAAATAAGTTGTTTTGATCAAATTAAACCTGCAAGTGTACAAACGCTCAGCTTTATTACTGAATTACTTCTGAAATCCTACGTAGTGATCCCCGCGTCGAACTCAAAATAACTTTGTTTTGACTTGTGGATGATGTTTCCATTTTGTATCTGTTTTTCCAGCAGTTCGAATAGCTCCTTGACTCCATTATCAAGGTCAAGTATGTCTAGTTTGATTCTCTATGCTGATATGCATAAAGATCAGTTCCATGTATGGAATAGTGTGATTATGCAATAATTTCATTTCACAGCTACAGCACTTGTCCTCATTTCTACACAATCCCTTCCCAACATCCGTTTCAAACTCCCTGTAACATGAACACACTAACGTAACAGCTGTGTCAGGGATTTCCAAACCCAGGGTCGCGACCAATTTTGGGTCGCAGAATTCTTCTCATGGATCGCGTCCTCTACAAGTAATCAAGTGAACTTGATGGCTTAGGTGGGATAATGATTAGGTACTGTTACTGATTGGGGCACAGTACCTATGCGATATAGGATTTTGGATCGTAGAAAAAAATGTTTACGTCACAATAATTTCCATATGGCTGGAAATAGCTTCCCACTGAATAAACGGTTAGTAGTAGTAGAGGTAATAGTAATAATAGTGTTGTTGGTGGTGGTGGTGGTGTTGGCGGCGGCGGCGGCGGCGGTGGCGGTGGTGGTGGTGGCGGTGGTGGTGGTGGTAGTGGTG
>Ga0136643_10009798_pt1 | contig 14111 bp, 9 predicted proteins | sample TergutLab28metaG_FD_96883 | JGI IMG/M metagenome (GOLD analysis project Ga0136643, IMG submission 96883) | Labiotermes labralis P1 segment gut microbial communities from Petit-Saut dam, French Guiana - Lab288 P1 (version 3) (version 3) | ecosystem: Host-associated > Arthropoda: Insects >... | reverse complement strand
CTGTACCGGAGGCTGCGGTTACAGCTTTTAGTACTCCTGATGATGGGTGCTGTGACACCCGAAACATGTAGAGTGACTTTGCAGTAAATAAATATCTGCATATTGTTGCATCTGGTTGGATTTCTATTAACATTTGTGATAGCCGTTACAGGTACCAGTTCGTAGCTGCTTGTCTGCTGTGTGTATTGTGTATACAGATATCTGGATCTTGGTGATACGGAGAAATCTCGTCCTGTAAATATGTTAGCGTTGTTAACGTCATTTAACTGCGTGTATACTTACTTACTCCATGAAGCAGAGTCCTTCTTGAGAGGCTGACCGGTTTTCAGCCAGTCAAGAAATTCCCTGCATTTCACGGAATCCGAAGGTTCATTACCGCATTCACAAGTGTCCGACACCCGTCCCTATCTTGAGCCATTACGTACGCACTTTTCAACTTATATCATGTACAGATCATTTCCTCAGAAATGTGTGCCTACTTTCTCACCACGTCTCTCTTCAGCATGGGACTCATTTCACGATAATAATCTCACTAGACACTAGAGATACTATAAAGATTAAAACTTATGTGACTTCTGACAGCGAAAGTATAGCCTGTATCTACGTGCATCTCTGGCGAGCGGAGCGAGAAACACACGCCACTGGTACAATATGCTTACACTTAGGAACTTAAACAACTCCAGGCAGAAGTAGGAGGATCGCAAACTACTGAAACAAAACTCAGTAAAAAAGGTTTCTAAAACGTGCTAAGACGTAACCAGCCGAAGTCCTTCCTGCGCTAAAGCATGTCCTAACGAAAATAAATGGAATCAATGTAGGTATAGATCCACGTATTCGTGCACGAGACGGCCACCTATAGGTGTGATGATACCAGAGGCTGTGTAGTGCAATTTTGACCTCCTGATGACGAGCACATGTGCTCGAAACATGTAGAGGCATGAAATAAAACTTATTGTGAACCAAATTTTGTGTATCAAGTTGGTTAAACACTGATATAAATGATACTGATATAAATCCATCTCATATGGTCCATGTATCCGTCTAATATGACCATCTTATGTACCCGTCCAATGCAACCCCAATTATACAAAGAACTCAACTCGAAGTTACGCAATTTTCATCGAAAAATCCGTCAAAATTTCGGACTTTGAGTAATGCTATATCCGTGCTGCCAACAGCTTTGTGGCAACAGAATTCTGCCACAGATGTGTCACTGACAGATGAAGCAAAAACAACAAAATGAACGGAATTCCACGGTGTGTGTAACAATGGAGTGCAAGTTTGAAGTTCACAGGGCCGTGCATCGTAATATATTTCTACAGTAAAACCAACTAGACGCACCAATGTACCAAATTTATTTTATTTTGGAATGACATTCTACATGTTTCGGTCTTTCCGTCCATCATCAGGAGTTCAAGACTACATACAGCAACAGGCATATGTCAAACGGATACTGCTGACCGCTAGCAGTCAGCAGTATCTGTTTGACATATGCCTGTTGCTGTGTGTACAGTCTTGAACTCCTGATGATGGACGGATAGACCGTCCGAAACATGAAGAGTGTCATTCCAAAATAAAATAAATTTGATACACTGGTGCATCTAATTGGTTTTACTATACAAATGGAGTGCAACTTCTGACTCTTGATGACAAGCTGTAATTTCCCATTGACTAACAAGATTGCCAGAGGACAGTCCCAATATGCGACGTATGACAAAACGCAGCCTTAGTAAAAGACACTATCAGTCAACAGCTACGAATTAACATAAGCGTATGACAGTCCGATACCTACTGTAAAGTGGTTTGGCAAGTTGGTGCTCCAGCAAACGCAATTCCTACAGTACACAGCGAAGCCTCGTGAATGAACGCCAAACTATATTCAACACGACGATGAAAGCTATCTCTCTATTTGACGCCAAAGTTCAAGATCGCCAACATGCAGAAGTATATAGGCCTAATTAACTTCTATACGGTTACAACAACATTTCTCTCTGTTTATACAACGGGTGGTTCTTTTGCGGACTATGAAATGATAAATGCGAACTGTATAATGCATCCTACAGCTGTATGTTAGCCCACCTCGTTGGCAAAACGCTACTACTGCAAAACAGGATACAGCCCAATACTATATTCACTTTATTTACCTATGCATATCACACTAAAGTTTTTCCCTCACACGCACACATAACGTGACGCTAGAACAATAACACACAGTGAACACCTGGGGCAATGCAGGCGGATGGGCTTCAAAATTCAGACACGTTTCCCTGTCCTGTGATGATCAGTTTAGGAATTATCGTATAAGCTTCAAGTATTACGTCGCAGAAAATCAAGACAAGAACACCTAAAAATCGCGTGCATCTGTAATTATCGGAGGGCAGTTATTTTTAAATTAATGACTTATGAAGAAATTAAATTACACTGTGTGCAACCATTCAGATTCAATCAAATCAACATATCCATGGATAACACTGGGACCTACTTCAGTTTCAGAGCGAGTGACACATTCAAGGCACACGTTGTCACAATTCAACACTACTTCATTAACAACTATATATTCTGCTCACGAGATCTTCAACACATCAAACCGATCATCAAATAGTGTGAAATGTTCACAAATTTTACGACAAAACACGAAGGTTCACAAGTATGGCTTTCATTATGCTATATTCCACCAGCGGTCACAGATGGTCATGGTTATTTTACTACGTACGAAATAACGGAAGGCATGAAACCCATGGCCACTTAGCCACACTCAAATATTGCTGCGTCCACATTCCATCAACACCGTACACAAACGCAATCGCGTTTCGTAACGAAGTTACAGAGTGTGAAATAATTAAAGACATTATTTCACGTATAAGCAAACATACGAGATTAATGCAAAACTCGGAATGCACGAAATACTGATAGGTCATACACATAATCAGCAAGTACACTAATTCGTTCCTTTTTAAGTTTCTTTTGTAAACACTAATAGCCAATAATAGAAAAATAAAATAAACGTAAGTTGTGTCGGACGGAGTATACATTTAATTATGTTTATTAATTCGTTCCTGGTCTTCAGAATGACGACAAAAGATAAGAGGAGTCAATATATTTCCAAGGGTGACGCACAAGACAATGACAGTAAAGAGGGACTGCGAGTATACATGACCACACAACTTGCCAATCTCGGATGAGACGAAGATACAAAGAAATACTGCACTCGCGTAGAGAAAAAATCCAACTAGATGATACTGAATGCTTTATTGCACTTATAATCTGCTGAACATGTTTCGGGCAAGTATACGCCCATCATCAGGAGCTCGAGACTATACTTGTGTTATTGCCGCATATGGTGTGTAATGCCTTGGTTGCTGGTGGTCGGCTGTTAGGAGCAGAGCAGCAGGCTATGCGTCCGGGATGAGGTGAAATCGTGCGACTTACCAGTCGTCGGTAAGGAATTACCACTATACGCTGCGTAACAATCCATAAGAGCGTAGATCTCATCTAGTTCGTGGCGTAAACCTGAAATCACGCGACCACTTGGCACGACGCTGCCGACCGCGCAACCTACACATAAAATGATGACGTCTAGCGCAGCTTCATCTACCCTAGTACGAATGATGGATGAGACGCTGAAGGGCTATGCACAGTGATCGCGCGTCCATCTGCATGACCAAGCCACTCCTGGTTATGTTGGTTGGAGTAATGAAACTATAGCGTATTGTTAAACTTAGTAATGTTCACACGTGATTACGGTATCAGGCAACGCAGTGCAGTCCTACTGTAACTGTAATGCACCTGAGCTTGCCGCTTCTCTCTTCTCACAATGCGTAATATGCAATTCAGCACCATAACTACGCTACCGTTCCTACACATCAGAATTGCTGTTCATTGTCAAACTTGGAATTTCCAGTGAAACGCTATGCAGTAAGAACCGACCCCTCGAAGGTCACCACCTGAGCGAAATACGACACAAATGACATGCCGTATGTCACAACTACATGATGTATAATATACGTAGGTCTAAAAATGCTTCAGACCTCTACATGTGCCTGACATACGTAACTACACCGTCAACTCTAACATTTGGACAATGCGGGTTTTTTTTTCTGGCCTCTTATTGGAACGTTCGAAATGTTAACACATCGACACAGTACAAGCCAAACAAAGCAACGTTTAATAAATATACGAACAGCGTCCCTACATTATTTCCCCCATATCACTTATCAAATACTGATTTTTGTCTGCTGTTACCTAATGCATGTACGTACTGCACCTTATCCACCGCCATTATATGCTACTGAAATTTTCTTTCACTTTCAGCCTCATCTGATCTCGACAGGGCTGCAGCTTTTCCACCACTCCGCAAGTTACCTACAGTGGAACAGTGTCTTCAAATACGTCGTAACTCCTGCTCCTCGTGACATTACCCCAAATCGGGTAAAAGAAACCAGGCCAATGACAACTGTGCTCTTTCGGGATTTTACGCACCGCACAATGGTAGCTTATTACATATGTTTCTCGACAACCTCTCGGTCCAACCTTCAAGGGTCAACTTGGCCCTTGAAGACTGGACCAAGAGGTCTTCCCGAAACGTGGGTAAGGAACTACCTCTGTACGGTGTGTAATATCCCAATATCACGCACAGCCAGGCTAGCCGACCACCCGCTAAATAATCGAACGCGAAACCCCACAAGTATAAATCATGCGTGCTAACCATTTAATTCTTAGCGGGAACGGTCGGGGCCCAAATTGAACACGATTTTATTTTTTGGGAGGAGTCGAGCATACCATGTTACATTGACGTAAATGGTCCACTGCACAAAGTAATTAAGAGCAGCACAAAATGACGGAATGCTAGCTACCATGCAATTCAAATTATCTTCTCCTCTCTGTAAAAACCTAATTTCATTCGTTCATCTATCAAGGTGCGAAACTTCATCTTCCACGATAAGGAAAGAACAAGGACAGAGACAGAACAGTATGCCGAGGAGATTATTTCTACCTACCAAGAAGGAAGGTAGAGGCGTGTGAAGAAGACTGCACAAACAGACGCTGCATGTGGTGGGCTCTTCACTGCACACTACTATGGCGCCCAAATTGAGATGGAGGAGGCGCGTTACATGCATGGAAAATATGACAGCAGTGTACTATAACGTAACATTTAGGTGCGTCGTACAATCATTTTTACAGTGAAAAGGCAATAAGTATTACATATTCTGCGTGTGTGTTTGTAGCCTTTGGTATTCAGTATGCAATGCGCATGCACCATACTGTTGTCTGTGGCCTGTCGGACTCTGCAGTAGTCTTCCACATTAGCTCACGAAAAACACGAACTTCGAAAAAAAAAAGTTATTGGGCATAAAATGTGTGTTCTGATTTTATCTACAACTTTCGTCTGAAACATTTTCATTCTAAGAAGATATGGGCGAAATGTGATCAAAAATGCATACCGGTGTTCACATAAAGTATCCATTTTTGCCCTATTTTAATAAAACTTGAATTTTCTCGACACATTTTCCAAAAGTGCTCAAGTATCAAATTTCACGAAAATCCGTCCAGCAGCAGGCGAGTTGTTCCACACGGACGGACGGACGGACAGACACGACGAAGCCAATAGTCACTTTTCACACTTTTGCGAGCGGGCCTAAAAATGAGATACGCATATAAAATTCTGGTCCAAAATCCCTGAAGGAAGAGACCAATTTAAAAACCTTGGCCTGAAAGGGGATGATAATATCCAAGCTGATCGTACAAAAACAAAGGCAGAGAATATGACTAGTTGGGAGCCACGAAATTAGTTGGTGGCCACGGAATAGTTTGCCCCATTACAGAAAGAAGCAGCGCAGTTTATATCTGCAGGCTGCCACAGCGACACCAAAAACTCTTTCCCCAACATCACAGTTCAAATTCTTCGCGCGTTCCGGCTACGCAAATTAAATACTGTTCCTTTTTTTTTTTTTAATATTGAGCCGGGATAACGTAGTCGGTATAGCGACATGCTACGGGCTGGACGATCCGAGGATCGAATCCCGGTGGGGGCAAGATTTTCCTCACCTGTCCAGACTGGCTCTGAGGCCCACCCAGCCTCCTATACAATGGGTACCGCGTCTTTCCCGGGGTTAAAGCGGCCGGGGCGTGGCGTTGACCACCCACCCCCATCTAGCGCCGAGGTTAAAGAAACAGTACAGCTATACTTCTACTCCGCCTCTCGGCCTTCGTGGCCTGTTCTACGGTGAACTTTACCTTTACCTTTACATTCCTTTTTTTTACCGCCAAGCATGCTGTCATCCACCTTTCAGTGTGTGCTCTCACGGATCGGTTCCCAAAAAATGTCTACAACTGTTCCTAGACAACTGCTTTCATACATGCTCTTTTCAATTCAGGTGATCGCGACCAACGCTGACGACAGCAACAGCTGAACACACGTACAGATAATCCAATAATCACGCTTTTATACAATATAGAATGAAAACCTTTTTAAAACTGCACTGTTTGTACCCATTTATTGACTACGTGCTTCATACAATCGTAAACAAAAAATAAACGACTAAACGAAAACAAATTAATCACTGCTTACGTGTTGATGTGTCCTGTGGAGAATGAGTACATGCATAAAGTACATATTTCACCACATAGTCATTTCATGAAACTGCGTTTACGAACCGCACTGCCCGTCCGCTGTATTAAAAAAAAAAACAAGCTGTTGCTAGCGTAAACATGAAGTGCGGAACCAAAACACTGTACTCAATTACCGCAATTTATCGCTTCAGTTGACTATGTAAATAGTCATTTTTGTTCCTGATACACATAGCACTGCAGAGCGTTAACACAAGAACCTTGGTTGGCCCCCGCTATGTAATTGGAATGTTTCACTGAAGGTCTGTGGCAATGAATGGTCACTGTCCACTGTCTGTTGGCCAGACAGACGAGCTTCGGGAACCACACTTCACGAGGCGACTTAGGCTACAGCCACTCCTTAATGACATATTTTTTTTTGTAAATAACTGAGCAGCTTATTATTTCTGTCCATCCAACTACAACAAACTATGATAAAGTAATTCATTCAGTCAAAGCCAACATATATTCTTCTTCCACTGACACTACAGCCCACTGTGGGCTTTGGCCTGTCGAACAATGTCCTTCAATTTTTGTCATTCTTCCACTAACTCTCTCCATCTTCTCATTCCCAGCACTTGAAGATCTCTGCTTCCTCTTTCCATCCTTTCCTGGATCTTCCCCTTCTTCTCGTCCCTTCTAGTTCTTGAGTGAAGATCTTTTTGGGCATCCTATCCTCCTCCATTCTCTCCAGGTGACCTACCCAGCTTATCCTTTGCCCTTTTATCCATTTTACTAAATCTTCGCTTTTGCACAGAACACACACACACACACACACACACACACACACACACATATATATATATATATATATATATATATAACCATTAACACACGTATATATGTTCTGTTTGACTTAGTAAATTAATTTATCATATTGTATAACAAGACGGGCTGGCTCCTATCAAAATACAACAAGCCAGTTCCAGTTAGTTAAGGGTATTCTTTCTGCACAAAACATTCCCAAACGCCGTAAACTGTATAACCTACCTGAACACTGTTTCCCTGCAGACAACTTGCGCGAGGTAGATTAGTGACGTGTGTGCGCGTGGTGCAAAGAGTCGAGCAGTGGGTAACATTGGATTATGTACATTGGAAACGATGTGCAAGGAAGCGGTCGTGGCCTACCTCAAGGTTGAAGTCAAGTTTTAGCCAATTCGACCGGTAATATGTATCAAATTGCAGATACTGCACAAGTAAATCGAAACGAACGCGTCTGACAAACAAATAACAAGCTGGAGGACTCAAAAACATGGATAAAAACAAGTACTGTATACTGGAAAGGAGTCTGAAGCAAATAAACTGGAAGAACGAATAATTGTACACGAGACAAAAAGGAGGAAGCTGTAGAAGTGGACTTCAGTTGAAATAAAGAGAGAATGCGCAAGCGGAAAGAGACCGCCCAAGTCGATATAGACAGCACATGCGATTCTCCGACCTGCCAACATTACCGGCAGAAGATATTGAAATGCGCGCAGAACCGCAACGTTGTGGCTTTCACTGCACGCCCTTCTGCGACATGCAGCAGCAGAGACACGGACATTAAATTACAGAAGCCGCGTTGACGGAATAGCGGCGCGGGGAAGCCCGAGCGCGCCGCCGATGGGCTTCGAGAGAGGCTGCTGCTAGAAACATTGATACACACACATCCCCAACAAAAGCGCTATCCTGCCGATTTCAGACACCGCATTCTTCTTTCCCAAAAATACCGCTTCATACGTATTAATAACAACTCTTAACATTAAAGACGCCTAAAGCAAGCGTGCACGAATTTTCCAAAAATCTAGAAGGCACCTAAAAATTCTCGGCGCCAGAAAGGTAACAATAAGCATGGTCTACACTAAGGGCCCACAAATAGTAAAGCGCCAACTACAAAATCCTGGCGCCGGGTATTTGCGCCCCCCCCCCTGGCCGAAAATGTTCCTTTCTTGTCCGTCAGGTTCGATTATTATTGACGGCGAAAGCTTGTTTTAAAAGCGAATCGCAACGAACATAATCATTTTAGGAGGAAATCTTTTATGTTTATGTTCTGTTCTACAGCGCGTGAAACTACACATTCCACCCCCCAAGAAAACAATAAGACTGTGAGAGCTTGAAAAAAGGGTGCTGAGAACAGCTGGATCGAAATGACATAAAAAAAAGTAATCAGAAAAAGGAGAAAAATAATACAGATCATACTCAGAAGATTCCAATCTTCCGGTATACGACGCCGTGTACATTTGATGTTTGTGTGACCGCGCATCTCTGATACAATGGTATAAACAACCAACTAGATGCAACAATAACAATTTACTAGTAATTTCAATCAGCTCAGCATGTTTCGGGCGATAATTTCGCCCATCCTCAGGAGCACTAGACTGTGTTTACAGCTGGTGGTATTATCGCCTGAAACATGCTGAGCTGATTGAAATTACTAATAAATTGTTATTGTTGCATCTAGTTGGCTGTTTATACTATTACACTATTGACGCCGTGTGCATTAGCACACTCCACAGAAGCATGCTGCTTCTATATTCGGGGCAGTCTGGTATTCTTAAACAGTGGCGTACCCAGGAAGTTTGTTCGGGGGAGGGGGGGTTCAACAAATTCAGTTGCGGACACAGGACAGAGAGAACAGGGATCTGGGGGCGGTAGCCCCCTAGTCAGGGGTTCTGGAGGCAGCTGTAATTTGGTACAAGAAATTTCATTTCATATAGTAAAATTTTCTTAATTTTTGTTACTTTAAGACTATTTATGATGACAACCAATTCATGTGTCATTGCTAATGTAAAACAATTGTGAACCGGCGGTAGTTTTAGAATTTTACTGCCTTTTTTTCGAACATCTTGGTGTGTTGGCGTCCTAAATTCATCAATTTTTAACAGTTTTTCACAATCGGGTTGAGTTTGGAACGATTTTGGAGGGACTTCGGAATTTCGGGGGTGGGGGGGGGGGTTTGAAAACCCCAACTCCCCCCCTCGGTCCGCCCCTGTTCTGAAACAACCCTTTAAAGATAAGGCAGCAAGTCGTTCCTATATACAACTACACATGGCGCAACATACCATCTGACTTGCCTCAAGAGCGTCGCTATGAAAGGCTGACATCTCGCGCAAATCAACACTTACTCTACCATTACGATGATCAAAGCGTTGAACGCGGCATGCGGGACATGCAGATGAGAAATTTTAATTGTAAAACTGAAAGAAGGAGACAGGCCAACCCTACATTGAAGGATGGAAGGTTTATAGAAAACGTATCTTAAAGAAATAGGGGTTCGGGTGTCTACTGCATTCTTTTAGTCCAGGAAAAAAAAAGATGATGGATTATTGTGAATACGGTCTCGAATGGCTAGGATCCGTAAAGGATGAGAAAATTCTTCTATACGTAAGCGCTCCGGCTTTCAAAATGGACTTCCCTTCATGGAGTTATTTAGCGCTTTCACAGCCTCTCATCTCATCAGCGGCAAGAGAAAGAGGCACTTGCTTCACAGGATTCTCCTGTTCCGTTCCGAAACAAGCCGATCGTCAGCCAGCACCAAAAAACACCACAGATAAGCTCAGTCATTACACGGACAAACGCTCACGTTCATTATGAACCCTTCACGTGCCGACGTGCATATATCAAAAACACAGATGCCGTAAGTTACAGTATCATCGTTCATCTGACAATCCGCACTCCCACCATTCCACCATGACAAGTCTGAAAGCAATGTCCATATGCTTAAAAAATGTCACTTCAAAACAAACAACATAACTCACTGGATCAAAAAGATAGCTTACATTACAAATGTAATGTCTGCACATAACAAAAATACATATGTGTACTAGTCAATCAGAAAACTTTTCTTTCGTGGTGCGACAGCCGCTAGGGGGTCAGGGCCTCCTCTTAGTCGAGGCTGCACGATGACAGCCACACCATACTCGGTAGGACTGCTCTGGATGAGTGATCAGCCCGACGAAGAGACTTCTACCTGACAACACGCAACACTCACAAAAGACATACATCCATGCCGCCGGCGAATTCGAACCCGCAACCCCAGCAGCCGAGCGGCCTCAGACCCACGCCTTGGAAGGCGCGACCATTAGGACTGGCAATTAGAAAACTTTACCATCACTAAACCACGCCTTTTAACCAGCATTCTACAAACACAGATCAGCGGATCACCAGATCCAAATATTAAATTAGAAACAGACACGAAAGTATGGGGTTCACTTTACGACTTTCCAGTGCAGGAGATATAACCTTGAATAGTTTCTGTGATTAATATCAGTATCCGATCACCGAAACTTTAATTGAAAGCGAGAGTGCGACTCGCCAGAAGATGATAGCCACTCAGTTGGTAACATCATTCCCCGACATCTACTGAAAGCGAAGGCCCATTTACCGTGCTCACAACAGCCTGCAACTAGACTCCGTCATGCTCGACCTGAATCCAATCCGCAACCTCAAATCTCATTTCTGTAACACCCACTTTAATATTACTTTCCCATTTACAGCTAAATATACCCCCCCCCGACCAGTTCCTTCAAAATTTCGTACCGAATGTTCCCAAGAACTTCTCGTCTTCACACAAGACACGTGTCCCGCCGAACATATCCTAAATACTTAGTGACCAGCACAGCATTATGAAGTGTCACTTTTACCACCTGCTACTATGGCCTACGCCATCTCTTACACGTCCACATATTCTGCTCACTGTATTCTCATGAGCAACCTAAGTGTCTGCTCTTCTCTTACTGTGACGGACCAAACTGTACGGCCCCACAAAGCAACCAAAGTTACTATTTCTATATTCTAACATTATGATTCGCGGTAGCAGACGCATACACTTGACACTGAACGAAACAACAGCAAGAATTCTCCCAGTTACACTTCTCATTTCATGCGACATCTGACGTTCTCGCTGCTGTTGACTATAAAGAGGCCTGTTCCTTTCACACGTGACCTCGTGTAGTCTGGCATTAGTTCCCAGTATTTCAAAAGAGCTTACTGTGTCCATATTTATGTTACAAACTCCACCACAAATATGAACACAGTACGTTCTTCCGAAACGTCGGTTGGTAGCTACACAACGCGTCGTCCCCATAGGCAGTAACCTTCGCTGTTCGTAACTTCTTCGTGAATGTACTTTTTATTCCCCCTGTTAGTTACACACGTCTACCCCCTTTTGATTACATAACCCATTCGAAATGGTGGGGAGAAGTCTGATACACACTTCTTTGTTTTTCAGCGGTATGGAATGGCAATCATAAACTGCTGTCAGACACAAGCGAAAAGCTCCGCTGTATAGACAGTGTTTCCGTAAAATTGAAATGACCAGACTGCTAGCTCTGAACAGCCAGCACAATGGGTAGTGTTACATGCATGGACGAGGGCGCATAGAGAACAAGCCGAACAGCGTAAGAGTAGCTGAAACTCCCAGCCAGTGTATGTAATGAAAACGGATAACCGCCGAGCAGAGCAGCGCGTCCTGTGCTCCAGACACCGTCACCCGCTCTCCAACAACGAACTTCCGGCGAAGACTCATCCACCCGAGAGCTTACACTGCAACTCATAGCAGCCGTTTCTCGCTCTCACCTCACACGAGTTTAGACAACACGTCAAATGATAAAGTTTATACCGACAACAGATTATTCGTAAGGTTTATGGTGTTCATTGTAATCCTGTTATGTTTTAACGACATGGCGTCATAAAGTGTGGTTTGCAATGATGTAGTTTAATCAAATATTAAAACTGAGGGGTTCGTGCTGACGTCGTATTGCAAACATAACATACGGTGATAAAAGTTCATTCACATGTTCAACAATCTCAGACGTTTTGGAGTTGCTGATGCGACAAACCGACTTTCAAAGTCACACAAAATGAAAGGCAAAATTACACTTCTACACGTGTCAGTCTTTAGGCTTTCCTCCAGCAGACAGCAAGACAGAAAATTCTAAACTGCATGGTAGCAAGCTATATCCGAATATCATCCGCTCTTAACGTCTTTGTAAATAAAAGTCTGATTTGCCCGTGTCGTTTCCGAACATCTGTACTTAGATGTATTTTCAAAGAATTTGTTAGGAATATTTATAAGCAGTTGAAGAACGGAAGAGAACTATTTTGCGTGCGGGACACAGCAATGTATTTAACAGTTCACAGACCGTTCACGGCCAAAATGTTCAAGCTACATTAACGTACTAAAAACATCTTAACAGTTTGATTTACTCTTGACATTACTTTCCGACGAGCATGTTACCTTAAAAGCGGCAGATGACGCTGGAACACGCAAATGGATTTGCGACGGCACGTGGAAGATGAAGACAATTTTATCAGCAATTGGCACAAAATAATTCCACGCAGTTAGACACAACTTCGTCGACATGATCGTCTTTCTTGTCGGCATAAGTATGTGGCGCGAGTCACACTCGAATCACTTATTTTCACGATTGCCCATTTCAGACGCAGTCTGATCCATGATCATTCGTCACCTAATGATGGCCTCCCGTCGTCGTCGTCATCATCATCATCATCAGGATCGTCCCACAATCTCCCTATCTTCTCAGCATATCTACACCTTTTTTCCATAAATGTCACCACTTTTCACTCCCCATAACCATAAAATTGGATGACATAATTATTGTTCTTTGGGCATTTATGTGCCAGAGATAGGTGCAAATAGAGGTTCATACTTATGTTTATTGGACCGTGCATCATCTTGATAGTCGAATAAAGAGAGACCAACTTGATGTCACTTGCTTTTTTATTTCATGATTTAATGCTCAACATGTTTCGGATGTTAATACATCCATCCTCAGGAGCTTGCGACTTATTTGTTGTGTTATTTCATGGGTTGTAGAACTCTGGTTCGATGCGTGTTGGTGTTACGTTGTGGTTTGGCTGGGGTGGTGTGGTATCCGGATGCAGGCTTCAGCCTCAACAAATAAGTCGCAAGCTCCTGAGGATGCATGCATTAACATCCGAAACATGTTGAGCGTTAAATAATGAAATAAAAAAGCAAGTGACATCAAGTTGGTCTCTCTTTATTCGAGGTTCATACTGTTTATAACAGCTAAAATCTGAGGACAGCCGACATAAATTCTGAAATAAAATTACATGCTACATTCACTTTCCGTCGTAATAACATCTTGAAAACTACAATTGAATTTACGGTGTGAATCTGATCATTGCACAGTACGCTGCCAGAACGGAACAACTGTGATAGACGGCGTGGTGTTGCAGGGACATGACACACCGCAACTAGAGACACGCCCAGTCGCTTCTTCCGTCCGACTCTAGACAGTCTAGGCGTGAATATGGGTAAGAAACGATACCATGTATTATGTATAGGTCTCGCGTCGGAACTCATCCCCAAGAGACAAAACACAATTTTCTAAATGGATTCGTTATTTCCGAACAACTCTTGTACTGGTCCTGTAACTCAGGTCTGTACTGGTCCTGTAACTCAGGTCTGTACTGGTCCTGTAACTCAGGTCTGTACTGGTCCTGTAACTCAGGTCTGTACTGGTCCTGTAACTCAGGTCTGT
>Ga0136643_10009797_pt1 | contig 14111 bp, 8 predicted proteins | sample TergutLab28metaG_FD_96883 | JGI IMG/M metagenome (GOLD analysis project Ga0136643, IMG submission 96883) | Labiotermes labralis P1 segment gut microbial communities from Petit-Saut dam, French Guiana - Lab288 P1 (version 3) (version 3) | ecosystem: Host-associated > Arthropoda: Insects >... | reverse complement strand
TATGAAACAAACTGCATTTTGAAGAGAAAAAAACTGAGAGTATGTACCATGTTTAAAATATTCAGTACCTATATTTGTTGAATAAATATATAAAATGCAACTTTAGAGGTTAGCGGTGCGGTATGACCACTGTAGTTGACATTAGGCGTCTAAAGATTAAAACATTAAAAACGCTCCGACATGTTTCAGTCCTAGGACCATCATCGGGGAGCCATATCATCCTTGCTAAATTCACACTATAAAAATACACATTAATTTTGCTGTACCGGTTGGGTATTGTGGCAGCATGCCGTGTTGTGTAATGTTATGTTGTGAAGAGTGCCCTGCTACGCAACGAAGCACAGAATGCACATCTGTAGCAGTCTTATGAAGGTGCTGTCGAATTTTCATCTGGTTATTTTATATAAAAAAATTACATCAGTTTACGTCATGTGCTTCTGAAATGAAAGGGACAGTTCAAAAATACTGTCACAGACACCAAGAGTTTTGCAGGTTTTAATGTCCATGCTGAAGGGTTAAACTGCAGAATGTTTTGATCTTTCCATCTGGCCCTTGTAACATCTTTATGGTCTGGTGCTGTAGGTCAAGATTAACTGCACAGTGCACAGTGCATGATCCATTGTGTCATATATCATAACTAATTCATCAAAATGCAGCTGTCTGATTGCACACTTTCACATGAATGAAAAACCATGTCTTTTTGTAATATAATATTTTATATTGTGATCATTTGGGTCACCAAAAGGGATTTATTGCATTTGGAAGGGAATTATTGAACTTCATTTTATATTTATTTTAGGATAAATACACATCCTTTATTTAGAATACGTATTTAAAATTCATTTACAGTATATATGCTTTTGTACTGATTTTGGTTTAGTGATCTATTCTAAAGTGTTATAAACTCTGATGGTGATGAAGCTTGGTTAAAATCTGTGGGAGTTGAAACAAAGAAAATTTGGTTATTCTAAAGTATTATAAACTCTGATGGTGATGAAGCTTGGTTAAAATTTGTGGGAGTTGAAACAAAGAAAATTTGGTTATTCTAAAGTGTTATAAACTCTGATGGTGATGAAGCTTGGTTAAAATTTGTGGGAGTTGAAACAAAGAAGATTTGGTTACTATCCATATGCGAATGTGCACTTCATTGGTTTGACAGTTACATGCAGCGTTAATAATCTTTGATTGTAAGTTATTTCATAACTGCTGGCTCAGTATGTACATTTTAGCGCAGAATACATAAAATGTGTCTTAACAGAGAATCCAGCTGACGGCCACAACTCCTACCAATTCAGCTGTTCGCCTAGAAACAGGTGCGGTCGAGTTTCAGCTTTCCAATAGAGTGCAGAATATATCAGGAGCCGCTCAACCAAACCCATACATGAAAATCTTTGGAAAGGCTCAGGTGGATGTAAATTTGAGTCTGGGACAGCTCTTAAAGAATCTCATCTTCGAGGAAGCTGAACCAGAATTCCAGCAGTTTGCTTTCTTTAAGACTCGTATAGGTAAGATGACATGTGTATGATCTGCATTATTTTGTTACAGTGGCTGTGATTAAACCTTATAAGACAGATGGGGAAAATTGCTGCTGTGTAGGTACATGTACAGTGAAACTTGGGTTTTGAATTTCTGAAGGAATCATATATCAAATAGGGACATTAAAATTTTGTATTATTCTGAATGTCGACAATTTCGTTGTGGGGTGGAGGAAATGTTGGGGTTGAAATTTGGAAAATATTTATTTCAGATACCTCTAAAATTGAAATTCTGCATGTTCAGTATAACAGACTGTTGTCAGAATGGTAATTATCATCTGATACAAAATTAATGGCAGGAAACTACAAACCCAGTTCAAGAAAGTCAGGAACAATGTATTAATTAAAACTGTCTTTACTCAACAATATTAATAACAGTTGCAAATTATTACAATTAGTTGTAATAATTTGCAACTCTTATTTTTATTGTTGTGTAAAGACGGTTTTAATTAATACATTGTTTACGCATACACAGCGGGATGGAAACGATACAATTTAGAAGTCAGGAACAGTAAATAAGAATGCTTTATTAGTGCAGTTATTCTTTATGACTTGCACACATGCATGTACTGCTATTCTTGTTTGTAACATCTCAGTGCTGTGGTGGTGTTTATGTGCCATGTGTCACTTAAGTTGTAAAACATTTTTTATTATTCTGTATGTTTTAACAGTATGCAGTTATTGTACTGAGTAACTGTGAATTGGTCAGTGACCTAAAAATGCCCAGAATTTGACGTGTTAATCAGCTTAATTGTCATTATGGTGACTTCTTAATACCTGTCAATGTGACCCGGCACCTGGACCTTTCATACATGAAGTGACCTGGTCTCGGTCATTTCCAGGGTGTTCGCCTTACATTTACATTGTGTTGAAGATTGTGTTCTCAGCTGTGTGCTTTACTGCACACTTTCTGTAGCAACCAGTCTGACGAACTGTCATGGAAGAAGTCGGAATGTTTCGTCATTCCTCCGTGCCTTTGCTGTATATGCACATTGCTGTCTGCACATGCCCACTTCTGAATGCCTCACCCATCTGTTGTGAGTTACTAACTTTCAGGCCTAACATCACACCAGTATGTGGTACGTGTCGTACCTGTTCTGCATTGAGCCATACTTCTATGGAATTGCATAGTTCTACATAGATTGCATATATAGTCTTGTAAAATGTCCAGTAACCTGAAACACAATATAAATGTGACATATGTATTTCTTTTTCACCGCACATCATTAGACTTGCAGCAAATATTTCTTTCCCTCAGTCAGCAGAAGCCAGACTACATTCTTGAGCCCATCGTGAATGGATTAAGGAGCATAAGTTGGACTTCTGCGTCCTCTAAAGTGGAAATTATTTTGCACTCATATGGACAAAATTTAAATATGCAACATATCTTCCGTAGAGGCCACTGGAGTACAAACATCTGTTGATCTTTGTTTTGAGTGTGAATTGCTGTGGTCTCGTAGGTTCTCTTATGGTCTCTTACGGTCTCTTATGGTCTCTTACAGTCTCTTATGGTTTCTTACAGTCTCTTACATTATCTCATGGTCTCTTACGGTCTTGTATGGTTTCTTACAGTCTCTTACTGTCTCTTATGGTCTCTTACGGTCTCTTATGGTCTCTTATGATTGCTTACAGTCTCGTATGGTCTCTTATATAATTTGTTCAATGCACAAATATAATACCTTCGTTGATATATGTATATCAACTATTACATATGCAAACACTCCATCATGGTAGCGTAACACAGTACAGAGCACGTGCATCATTACGGCCATCACAGGGTCCATACACTAGAGTAAGCTGGGCAGTACCAGGTTTACCACTAGAAGCAACAGCAGCTAGCGTATCTCAGAATGACACTGCAGCACTGCAATATAAAATACTGACAGATAAAGAGCAATGAAGACAATTTTATATGTAATTAACAATGAATCAAGTTTACGAATGTCAACAGCATCAGTAAAATTTTCTAAAGTTTTACCAGTAATTGAGTATCAGATATTTTAAAGAGTAACAAACTTGGGTAATAAAAGTAATGACAATTTTATGTCTCCATTGTATTCAGAAAGAGGTAAAGAATTAGTGCTGTCTTCAATAGCGGTATGCAGAAGCAGTGTATTGTTATGCAAATTACATTTTGCATATTTTTCCCTGTTGTGACTGTGTCCTCCATTGCAAGCCTTCAGTATGTCACTTGTTGAGCCAGAAATATCTCCCTGAGTATCGCTGTTGATCAGAATATGTTGCAGATTTATTAAATTGTATTAAAACCGATGTGTATAACATGATGGCGTTTTTTTTCGTATGTAAATTTCCTGCAGTTGCAGCTGAATAAAACTGGAACATAACTCTTTAATTCACTTACCAGGTTTGCGAAATGCATTCCAAGATGAAATGGTTCAGGGGGAGGACAAGGAAGTTGTGCTGATAACCTTGAAGCGACCACTGATTTATATCCAGCCCATGGCTGTGGACAAGGCAATATTGGTGTGGCTCAACTACAAGAATGCTTATGAATACTGGAATGAGCAGCGATCAAATTTGAACAAAGAAGTTTTGACAGCCACACAGCAGGTATCAATCTGTTTGCTGTCCTTCCAAGTATGTCTTAGTATTACATAAGCTGAAGCCCACTTTAACTGTCACTAAAATTGACTTCCACTTGATTGTTAGTTTTGTGGTATATTGTGCTTCATACAGCAGAGAATTGTTTTTGTTGGTGTTTAGGTGTTTGAGAAAGTTCCATTTGGCCAGCTGACCAGTCAGCTCAGTTCTTCTCATCTTGGTACGCTTTTCCTGCAGCTCACAGTGGATGACATGGGCATTTGTCTCCCTCTGAACCCTCTGCCTCTTGTGAGTTGGATATCATAATTTTACACAAGTTTTGTGCTGTAATTTGTTTGTATGTGCAGCCAGTTTGTGGGCTGCTAACAGATACTTGCTCATTATCATTATCATTATCCATTAACTTTCCCATCAGCTGTCTTATGACAGATCCATCTTTGCTGTGACTTATCATTCCTTCTGTCCTTTGATCTGTTCCCCACTTCTCATACATAACCTTCCCGTTTCCCAAATTGTTTCACTTCTTAGCTGAAAATGGAAGCCGTTTGTTTCTCCAAATCATGTCTATTCATGTACATGTGTTACACCGAGAATCTTTGACTGCTGCCTGCAGTGCGTGAGAAGTTTTGTGTAGTTTTTATGTTCAGGTTCATGCCATTGAGTTTAGTTTTGCAAATACAGGAAGATCTCAGTCCATCATTTCTGAAGGGACTGTGATGAGCAAACACTAAGTGCAGGGAAACAACAGTTGTTGGAAGAGCAGTAGGTGCTAATGAACCTTGACCATTCATAACAGACAGGCACTTCTTATAGAGTGCATGACTACAAAGAGCTGTCTTCCATGGAACTCACTTGGCTCAAATATTTTGTTTAATATGTTCTATTTGTTGCAGACATCATGGGGGGTGAATCGTCAGATGTGTGATGTGGAGAGTCGTGGTGCAGTGGTCATCACGCTCGAGAGCACCAGCATTTCGGCCTGCAGTTCTGGCTCTTTGGTCAGTAAAGGTCGCTTTATGGGGCTTTGTCTTCGTTTTGCTGATGACTTTGAAACAAGTCTTGATGACTGGAAGCCGGATATGAGTGACACTACCATCATGAACCTCTGCGTCGTGTCTGAAGGAACGTACGAAGTCTGCAGTCGAACAATCGCCCAGAAGCAAGGCACTGGTAACAGACTGTTGTGTATCTTGTAGGTAGATCTATACACATGTGTTTGCTTGTGTTGTTCGGAGTTGTGGTTTGGAACTGATCTTGTAATTTTAACTTCCAGTACAAGAAATGTTGTGTTTACAATAGAAGATAAAAAACAGTGACACTCCACTGTAACAGCATGCTTTATTGATAAGACAAATTGCTTTGTTTTACATTAGAGCTACGTGTTTTGATCTTGTAATAATGCCTTCATCAAAAATGTAGCATGTCTTTGGATTGTAGAAAGCCTGAATATATGGTGTAGGTGGTGGAGATGTAATGGCTGAATGCTACATTCTGTCCCACCACTCTCTTCAGAGTCTTGAACTGGAGCTGTATTAGAATAGCTTCATTGAGCCTGGTGAAATCAGAAATTGAATGTGGTAGCTGGGTCAGAGGAAACACAGCAACTGCCATTTTTGTGTCCAGAAATACAAGGCTTGTTTGACCCATGTATGCAGCCAAAGCTGTCCTGTTACATGCCAAGTAGGCACAGAGGGAAGTGTGGGTATAGCTGTACTGGTACCCTACCCTGGTGCTGGAAGGGGGCAGGTGGTCAGCACCACGGCCCGGCCAATTTACTCCTGGGAAAGTGACCCGGTGCCAATTCTACAGGAGGTTGAGTGGGCCTCAGGGCTGGCCTGGGTGGGTCTTGGAAAATCTCGCCCTCACTGCGGTACCAACTTGGACCATCCAGCTACTAGCAAGTCACTGTATGGGCTGTGCCATTGTTGTCACTCTGCACTTGTATAAATTTGGTTAACTACAGGCTTTTTTATGGTAATGTGAGGCACGTGGATTCTTAATGGTGGTGTGAGATAACTGCACACTTAAAAGGACAAATCTATCAAGTCACTCACACATACTGCATGTACTCATTGTCACTAGAACATTTTGACTGTACCAGTACAGTGTATAGTGTATTGTGAGATTTCAGTTACGGGATTTCATGTGATTGAAGTCATTTTATAGTACTAAGTGTTGCCTTCAGCATATGTTTCAGTTTTGTTATGTCTTTGTCTGTTAACGTTTAAGTACTTTCTACCATGATATTCAGTTGATCCCCCTGCAAATGACCATATAGCCAAAACATTGAAGAGGAATGTAGAATTATCTGTACTCTACAACTTGTGTATACACAGTTGGTGTTTATTGGTTCAGCACACACTTGTTACTCAAAACAGACCACTTGAGATACCAGCGATGAATGAGGGTGTTGTATTGTAATTAGTATTTTGAAAATACAAATTGCAGTGTCTTATAGTAAGGGGCTGTCATGAAGACTGTGGTGAGCTTTCATATTCCATTATGACATGGAGTTGTTGGTCAACTGAAACATTACCAACTGTCAAAGTTACTCATATCACAGCTTATCATGTGTCATGGCTTTAAACATACTTTACACAACACAAGCAGTAAATAAGAGAAAGAATAGAGTGCTTTAATGATTTCATACAGTAAGGGATTTAATTTTGAAGTGTCAAGTTATCTGGGATGTGATGCTGTGTTGTTATGTTACTGTTGTTTAGAAGTTACCACTGGCATGTGATGCTGTGTTGTGTTACTGTTGTTTGGAAGTTACTGCTGGGATGTGATGCTGTGTTGTTGTGTTACTGTTGTTTGGAAGATACCATGTTCGTTTGAAACATCAGGACCCTTTTAACTAAGGACACTGCATAACATCCTAGAAGACCAAATTTTCAGTAACATTACTGTGCTTTCTGTCTAGAAAACGCAAAATGGTTCCTAAACGTACAGTGGCAGATGGAAGGTGTGGATATTCATCTGGATGTGAATGTTGGCAAACAGTTGTCAGCACTGGGGCACACACTGACCATGCTGACAGGATCACAGGAAGAGGACGAACCGGCCACTGTGGACTATGACAGTGATGAGGTCGACCAAGTGGATGGCAATACCATCTCTTTGGTATGTTATCACACACAACATGCATGAATATGATACTGTTGTCTCTTAATGGAATGAACCTGAAGTGATACCAACATGATGAGGTAATTTGGTATAGAACAGCATTTCTGAACCACTGGGCCCTGGCATCAGTTATACTGGGCCATGACAGATTCTCCTGGAATTGATAGCTAATTTAAACATAATTTTATATTTGTCAAAATGCCACACCGTACACATAAGTGTACTAATACTCTTTATAATTATGCCATAATTAATTATTAATAATTATGTTAGTTTAATGTATGAACTTAAAAAAAAAACTGGAAAGGTACTGACGAGTAAATCTGTTGGGATTGCCAGGCCGCGGTCCCACAAAGGTTGAGAAACGCTGGTATAGAAAACTGCAACTGTGAACGTTCAGACTTGTTTCGGTTTGTACAATGGGGAAGTGCTTTCCCTTTATCTCCCCTTAATCTGATATTAAACATACTGTGTGACACTAAAGAGCCATTCCATTACTCAGACATCCATCCTGTCATTATAGGGGCCTGGGTTCAATCACATGCCAATAAATGTAGGTATATCTGATGGACAGAGTGACACTGAATCAGGATTTGCTCCCAGTAATTGAATGTTCCCCTGTCAGTATTATTCCACCAGTGCCCCATAATGTGTAATTCATCTGTCATCTGCACCATGCGGTCTAAGCAGTTGTACCGCATTGCTAAGTAACATGCTGCTAAGAGACAGTATATGTATCAGTGGAAGTAAAGTCTTTATAAAGGCAGTGGTGGGTTCATGTGTGATTTAGGTGCCAATGCTTGGGCTTTGCATTTGCCAGTGATGGAAGGAACAAGGAATGCCTACAGAATTTAGATCGTGACTACTTGCAAGAACAAACAGTAGATAGAAGTTCTTGTATAGTATTGATAGGACCTTTGAGATATACATTCTGAGTACATAATGTGAATTTCACTACCCCAGAACAGGATGCAGTTGTTGGCTGTAATAATAATGGTGCTTCTGCAGACTGTCATTGGATGTCAATTGCTGTGTGTGTTTTTTTAATTGCATTATATCATTGCCGTTAATTGCTAATACTATGTAATGGTGGTGACACATGTATGAATGAGTGTGTATCATTGGTGGAATGATACTGATGTGGAAACACTGAAATGCCTGGAGAGAAACCATCTCCCACTGCTACTTCATCTACCATAAATCCCACGTGGGCTGGTTAGAGATGAAACTCAGCCCCCTGAGTGAGAGGCAGTTGCCCATTTGCCGGAGGCATCACGGTATGGCCTGCTGGCAGTTTCATAAATTCAGTCATGCTGAATTTGTCACCATACTACCCATTTTTATAATCACCGTGATACATGTGTCTGTGTGTGTGTTTGTGGTGTTGGATTTGGGTTTGGGTGTGTGGGGTTGGCATGTGAGTGAGTGAGTGTGTGTGTGTCATAACTTTTGAACCAGCTGTTGAATCTTCATCAGCATTGCAATATGAAGGCCATAATTTTGCCACTTCTGCCTTTACATGTGTGGGCAGAAAGATGAATGGACTGTGTTAATGTGATAAGCAACCTCAGCTGATAGCACTCAGACCTTGTGTATAAAGAACACAAAACAGACAGTGGATGCCATAAGTTTTTACTGAAATTTTTTAAATAAAGGAAATAAAGAATAGCATTTTTATTGCTCAGACATTATTTGCATGTTCTAGTGTCACTCAGACATTGTCACTATGTTCTTGTGGACATATTGAACAACATTAGTGTTGCTCAGACATTGTCACCATGTTCTTGTGGGCATATGGAATAATAATAGTGTTGCTCAGACATTGTCACCATGTTCTTGTGGGCATATTGAATAACATTAGTGTCACTCAGACATTGTCACCATGTTCTTGTGGCCATACTGAATAACATTAGTGTTGCTCAGACATTGTCACCCTGTTCTTATGGGCATATTGAATAATATTAGTATTGCTCGGACATTGTCATCATGTTCCTGTGGCCATATTGAATAACATTAGTGTTGCTCAGACATTGCCACCATGTTCCTATGGACATATTGAATAACTTTAGTGTTGCTCAGACATTGTCACCATGTTTTTGTGGATGAATTGAATAACATTAGTGTTGCTCAGACATTGTCACCATGTTTTTGTGGATGAATTGAATAACATTAGTGTTGCTCAGACATTGTCACCGTGTTCTTGTGGATGTATTGAATAACATTAGTGTCACTCAGACATTGTCACCATATTCCTGTGGACATACTGAATAACATTAGTATCAGTCAGATGCTGTCAGCATATTCTTGCTGATACTGAAGCATTACAATTACGGCAGTAGGGTGGCTTGCACTGGTTTGCCATTTTGTTCAAAAGTATGCCACAAGTGTATCAGCATTGTGTCACCACATGCCTTTCTTTCCTCAGTGGGTTCACATAGAAAGCAGACCAAAATGTTGTACATGTTTTATAGATTGGGATTAGGGACGCAAAATTACAATGCATTTTCATTTTCCTTCCATCCCTGAATTTGCACATACTTTAATGAAGAGTGAGTTGTAAATTGTTGTGTACATGGCTTGTTGTAATGGTTGCAGTATTTTGTGTGAATATAATCAGTTGTCTAGACAAAGGGGTTATGCAGTGTTTTTTAGGTATGCTGTGTCATTCTTCATATAGAGAATCACAGAACCTGATGTATATGTTCAGTGTCTAAGCGTGGACCTAGTATTTTATGCACGGCTCTAACCAGACAGAAGACAGCAGGAAATAAATGGAATAACAGGCAGACACAATACAACCTCACTTTAGGATAAGACACTTTTAGCTTGAATTCACTGGTTACTGATCTAAACAGCCTGAATTTTCATTGTGCTGCCACTGGCAATGTCAGTATTGTTCTTATGAGTCAACAGCAGCACATTTCTGACAGTTGCAAATCTGAAACTGCAGACATGTAGCTCTTGAGCCTGAAGAAACAAAGTTATGCTTCATTATTTGTTCTTCTTTCTCATGCAGGAGAGCATAAGCTTACGGAGATACAGGAATTTCACAGACAGCTTGCCCGCGTTTGTGTTCGACCCTTCCCTGGATGCCAAAAAGCGTTCAAAGCTGATTGAGAAAGAAATGAATGAACAGGCCAAGATCATTAATGATCTCCGTTCACTAGGAGCGTCTCACGGAACCATTGAACAAGAAATGAAACGTTTGCAAGAGCTGGAAGCTATGGTATTCAAGGATTTTCGAAGGTAAGGCGGTATTAGGGACTGTGCAGAATTTTCATTGCTGTGTTTCTTAGCAGAATCCGAAGTTCCCAACGCTAGAAACAAATTACTGAGCCAGTTTCAAACAGTTTCCAGCACTATGATACCAATGCACTTTGGTAGTTCCAACCTGTTTTCATCACTAACACCAAAGCTCTTAGCCAGTTGTAATGAGATTCCAGCACTACTGACACCAAAGTACTAAGCCAGTTACAGCCGGTCCCTAACTCTGAGACACACATTGATATGATGCTCTCAGTTCCTTCTCTGCCTCCCAAGATGATGTTATGTAGGAAATGTAGTTGTACAGCTTCGTTGTTTGTACCATTTTTGCTGTGCATTTTGCACATTTATACCTTCTTAACTGTGGTAACAGTAACAGTAGCAACAGTAACAGTAGCGACAGTAACAATAGCAACAGTAACAGTAGCAACAGTAGCAGTAGCAACAGTAACAGTAGCAACAGTAAAAGTTACAAATTCTTCATTGTGCTATATCCTCTGTTTCTTACATAATTTTTGTGTGTGCATAATTTATGTACCCTTGCATAAAATCAGCAATTTAAGGTGAATGCTAAGAACTGCTGTGTTTCTACCGTCCCAAATCTTTGTTTACTTGGACATGACTTTAGTTCTTACAAGCAGCAGTCAGAAAAATGCTTCCTGTTTTCTGTCTCATGTTACTTATAAGTTGGACGTGCGAAAATTCACGGAACTTCACTACAAAATTGTTGAAGACATCATTAGTTTTCAGTATAACCACCATATTTGTTGACAGTCTTCTTACACCTTTGAACAAGAGCATGTAACGGTAGAAGTTTCTTTCTCCCCCTCTGCAGTCTGTAGCACATAGCATTCTGCAGTGCCTCGTCATTGTGGTTTCCTCACAATTGTCGTCGTCATAATAATAATCATCATCATCACCACCACCACCACCATAATCTCCTCCTGCTCCTCTTCCCCTCTTCCTTTTTTCTTCTCCTCCTCCTCCTCCTCCTCCTTCTTCTGCTCCTCCTCCTCCTTTTCCTTCCTCTTCTTCTCCTCCTCCTCCTCCTCCTCTCCTCTTCCTCCTCCTCCTCCCCCTCCTCCTCCCAGATGACCAAACAAGCAATAATCTGACTGTGCTGTATGTACATGTGTGTGTGGCTCAGTGTTGTCATGAAGGAGAATCGCTCAGACATTTTTCTTTTCAGATGAACTCAAAACTCAAACTTTTTAGACTTTCAGTACAGCTGTGACAGTTTGTTGTTGTCTCCTATGCAATAAGTGCATATAAGTGACACCTTTCTCATCAAGAGACTATAATCACAGTTTTTCCAACTGACAATGCCCTCTCAAATTGCTCATTCCTTTGGTATGTCATCTGGCACCAAGCTGACTGCTGCTTGCATTCAAGTTCAAAATTTTGGACTCAAGTTTCATCCCTCTGACAGTCTGCAAGAGGAAGCCTCACCTTCAGTGCTGTATTGACACAAACGTTAGTAGCTGTTACTTTGCTTGTCTCGTGTGCATCATTCAGCAGCATTCATGGCATTATGTTCAGATCTCATATACCGCATCTTACTCAGATCGGTCAATAAATGTGGGGAGTACGTACATATATTCATGTAGACCAGTCAGTAAACTGTCTTACCTTCACCAGTTTTTACAAAACTCACAGTCACTCAGTCAGTTTTTATGGACATTTCCTATTCCAAATTTTATCCAAATCAGACCATAAATATATAAAATATGGAAAATGTAGTTGTTGATACTTGGTCATGAACAGATGGATGAGCACGTGATATCGTAGTATCGAACATTCAACATTGAGTCAGTCCAGTCTGTATCTGACAGACACTGAATAATGTACAGTAATGCCAAGCACTTACTACACCACCCATGGTCCAACTTCTGCATGTCTTTGCCAGTTAGAGAACTGATCCATGCATCCTGTTGCGTGGTTCATGTAACTGCCACTGTAGGACTGAAGTCATGTGCAAGTACTTGAAGGGTTCATTTACTTAAATATGGTTGTAATATTCCATTTTGTGTTGTTAGTTTTTAATGTGTTCCCTGTCCACTGTTACCACTCACACAACACATTTCTGCATCAGGGATATGATTCAGAAGCTGCGGCGCCAGAGCGTAAAAGCATCGTCCATCAAAGGCAAGTTTGGGCTTGGATCAAAAGCGAGCGCCTATCGTTCAAGGTCATTCATTGTGCCGTCCCCAACCCCAGAACATCATCTTGAGATGGAGAGGTGAGTGAGTTTACTGCGTCAGTGTTTGTAGGGTAGAATTAGTTACAAGTCTGTATTACCCAGTTGAAACAGTGGAGTGGATTTGTGGCATAAATATGTTCAGTAAGAAGTACCACCAGTACTGTGACCTGTTTTGTACAAACATACAAACTATGTAATTAGCCAGCACTAATTTTCTTTTTCATGTGCTGTTTCCTTGAGGATGGTCAAGGTTGACCAAGATATGGTGATAGGGTTACGTGAATAAACACAATTTTCTAGTAATTAACCAACTTGATGCACAAAATCTTGTTTTATAATAAGTTTATTATATGCCTCTACGTGTTTTGAGCACTATGTGCTTATCATCAGGAGGTCAAAATTATATATACAGCATCTGGTATCATCACACTGAAACAAGTGAGTGGTCTGAAATTACTAACATACAATTCTATAAATATGAGCACACAGTAGTAAAATTTATGTGTTAATTTTTTGGGTGTGATTACTGTGTATACTGTGTGCTCATATTTATAGAATTGTATGTTAGTAATTTTAGACCACTCACTGTTTCAGTGTGATGATACCAGATGCTGTATAATACAATTTTGACCTCCTGATGATGAGCGCATAGTGCTCGAAACACGTAGAGGCATATAATAAACTTATTATAAAACAAGATTTTGTGCATCAAGTTGGTTAATTACTGAGTTGCACGGTCAGCAAAACAACAAAACACAATTTTGTTTACATTTTTATTTGTACATTTGATGGTATTTTTGGTAAGTCTTAGTCCAGGACATTCAGTCACTCTGTAATTGCATTTTACGATCAGTTTGACCATTAATCAAGAGACAGTCTTGTCGTGTTCACAGTACAGTTAAATCTTGATACAAGGAAATTGTAGGGCTGAATAAATTCTGTTTGTTATTAAAACACTTTATTATCCAACAGATCCACAAATATATAATTCGTAGATACAATTACAATTATTATAAAATATTTAAAATTGCTCCAACATATTTCAGACCACAAGGGATCCATCATCAGGGAGCTTTATACAGTGCTTGGCTAAAATTACAGTAATGGTTCTATCGTGTCCGTTGACATGGACGCAGTCAGTGTTATGGCAGCATATTTGCCCGTGGTGTGTGTGTGTACTGTACAGTATAGAGAGGCACTGTGTGTGTACTGCACAGTCTAGAGAGGCACTGTGTGTGTACTGCACAGTCTAGAGAGGCAATGTGTGTGCACTGCACAGTCTAGAGAGGCACTGTATGTGCACTGCACAGTCTAGAGAGGCACTGTGTGTGTACTGCACAGTCTAGAGAGGCACTGTGTGTGTACTGCACAGTCTAGAGAGGCACTGTGTGTGTACTGCACAGTCTAGAGAGGCACTGTGTGTG
>Ga0136643_10009795_pt1 | contig 14112 bp, 10 predicted proteins | sample TergutLab28metaG_FD_96883 | JGI IMG/M metagenome (GOLD analysis project Ga0136643, IMG submission 96883) | Labiotermes labralis P1 segment gut microbial communities from Petit-Saut dam, French Guiana - Lab288 P1 (version 3) (version 3) | ecosystem: Host-associated > Arthropoda: Insects >... | reverse complement strand
ACCCAACAGGTTCCCAAACCGAATTTTGGGGGGGGGGGGGGGCCTAGAACAAAGCTCTTCAAAACCCATTAAAGTAAGACACATGGCATTCTTACTTATATATATTAATCACTGAATTTGGGTGTTAGCCTCCATGAGCATGTGCACAAGTGTGGGGAAGTGGAATTGAACAAAATTATTTACAAGGTAGTATTTCCTTCAAGACAGACTGGGAAAAATGACAAAACCTAACAAGGTTCAAACAAGATAATTCAAATACATGCCTACACCTTCATCCTTATCACACACATGAAGTTGCCAACCATGTTTCACGAGGGAACCAACAAACAATTTAAATAGTTTTTGCTGCCAACCAGAGGATTGATGATGGTTGTAGATTTCTCTGAAAACTCCGTACAGATCTATCAGAGCGCAAAATGTCCCATCCCAGAGAAAAGTAATATTCAACCACCTGGAGACCCTAAGATTTTAATTTGTATGCATTATTTGTTCATTATTACCATTATCTTAATTGTCTTTGTAAAATCTAAAGAGTAAAATAGGACAACCATAAACCTTATCTTGATACAAGGAAGTTGCATATATTGTTTCAAAAACTAAAAGTACAGTACACTTAGATGAACAGAATAATCACGTTATGTGCCAGTCTTACTTTATAGTTATTGCTTTTAAAGTATTCAGGAAATCAGAATTATGTAATTGATAACAAATTTATAATTTACAAATGTAACAGTACTTTTGCCTTTGTTTAACACCTTTGTAAAAATATAGTCAAATTCATCACAACACATTTACAAAGTATTAGTTTCATACAAAGTAATGTGGCTTCTTCACAGTGATCCCATACTCAGCAAGGGCAGGTGTCAGATCTTCCATGGTCAGGATGTAACGACGATCCTTCCCTTTACTTGTCTTGCTTGTCTGAGAGGCTCCCCTTGTCTTACAATGCTGCAGTGCATCATTGGCAACATCTGACACAAACTTCTGGGCAGCGAGAGATACTAGACGAATTCTACACAAATCAAAAGTAAAGGAATTATTATGAAACGTATGCACAGTGCATAAAATGATCACGTAATTGGGAATACAGTGTGTGTACCTGCATGGTTCATAATCTTGAAAATATGTGTTGGATTCAACCAATCTTGTATGAATGGTCTATATTACAAGTTTAAACAAAAATTTAATTTTGGCTCCTATCACTTCTCTCTGCTTTACATTGCATTAAAATCAAATTTTAACAAATAATTTTCCCTGAAGTGGCTTTTACATGATGCCATGAATATTAGTACAAACAGCTTTGCAGAGATTTGTATTTGGAACCTAAAGGAACTGGCTAGGTATTCATCTGTCACCATCTTGTATTTGGAGATTACACACTCAAAATACCACAGATTATAACAGGGAGCAGAGACATGATAAACATGTTAGTGGAATACACAATATTTGCAACTGCTAAATGAAGTACATCTGACTGAAAAGCTGTTGAGAGGTGATGTGAAACAACACATACATGTTCAATGAAAATATGTCACAGAAATGGTGACAGAATATACAAACCACAAGATACATCATAAGACTAGGAAAACACCACTAAAAATCAATGTAAAAATCTGACAACTGGCACTGCGAGCCAAGCTGAGCTGAAAAGAATGTGGTTGACAGTTCTCATTTGTAAGTAGGATGTTACAGGAAGGACATGCATTTCCTTTAGTGTAAAATATCTGGTGGAGAAGTCTTCTAGTGACTCAAAAGAGAAACATAAGTACACAGAATAAGCATTATGTGCATAATTTCAGAGAGCATCATAATCTTCAAAGACTTCCTTAATTACAAAGAATGGTTTTGGACATTCTTTGACAGGAGCACACATTTAAGTACACTTCAGATTAATTCACACATCAATCAAAATGCAAAATACACATTTTAAAAGGTCCATTAGACTTGAAAAGGGGCTCATGGTGACATTGTGATATGACAAAAACTTCAGTAGAGAATAATTATTATGTACTTATTCTATTATAATGTTTAACATTATTGTATGTAATTATCTTACATCTAACACGATACTACTTTTTAAATTTATTTTAATACATGCACCATGCATCTTTTATTGTTTTGTACTATGACCAACAAATACACAAATTATCACACTCCTACATGTTTTGATACTATTGTGTCATCCTCAGGAGGCTTGTAATCAATACCTTGCCAAGTTACATTTCAAATGCAGCTTTTGGTAATACAATTTAAGATGCTTCATATAGGCTTTATGCAAGTTCTCATACTATAGTCATTGAAATCTCAGTATTATAAAATCTTTAAAACATTAAAATCATCCTATTTACAATAAAATGGGCTCAAATATTTAGTTGCTACAATTCTCATGAAGTCAGTGTGTGTGGTGGCTGTACATACATACTTACTTACTTACTCCATGGTGCAGAGTCCTTCTTGAGAAGCTAACTGGTTTGCAGCTAGTCAAGAAATTCCCCACATTTTATGGAACCCAAAGGTTCATTACCGCACTCACAAGCGTCCGCTACCCATCCTTATCCTGGGCCAGCCCAATCCAGTCCACATACCCACATCCCACCTCCTGGAGATCCATCCTAATATTATCCGCCCATCTACGCCTAGGTCTCCCCAGTGGTCTCTTTCCCTCTGGTTTCCCTACCAAGACCCTATATGCCCCCCCTCTTCTCACCCATTCATGCCACATGCACAGCCCATCTCATAGCTTTATATTGTTGCTACTGCCATGCTGGCTCAGTATGTATGTTGTTCATAGTACCACCAACCACGCACCCCCCCCCCCCCAAAAAAAAAAACCTGTTATAATGTCATGTTGATTGTAAATTCAGTTAATTCCTTATTCACAATCACATACAAAGTACTCCATAACAAAGAAGAAAATACTATAAAATAAACTACTCTTAAAATGAATGATCACATAAGCCTGAATGTCATGCAAATGCCACTTGTTGAAAGTCTGGAAAGTGACTGTGCTGACAAGTGGTACCTGCCCTGCATTTGTTTTGAATGTTCACCTTCATTATTCAGGACTACATTTTAGATAAATCAGTATTACTTTGGTTCCCTCTTTGTTCCTTAGTCTCCTAAAATATCACCTCTCAAATTTCCGCCCAATGTTCAGAAGTTAACTTGTAAGTTTTCTGAAACTTATCAAGAAATTACACGTTGTGTCCCAGTTTTCATGTCCCATTACCATTGACTGCATCAGATCACATCTTCTCCTTTAAATTTCTGTTGCTGCTTCTTCAAATGGGCACTTCTGGTTCTAGGCCTCATTCTCTGCTAAAGAGTTAACCCAAGGAACACTGATGGTGCTGGTGTGCGTATTTATTCTCAGTAGAAGAGCATTCAGCAACGAAATCGTCATAAATACCAGTATAACTGGCTTTCCAGAAATAGTCAGCTCTGTATCAAGTTGCACAGAATAAAAATGCAGGTTACTTTTCAAATTTTGTGATTCTGTGGTACATTGCTTAAGAATTAACAATTTAACCTTTTCGCATCACATTTAAATGGCTACAGTCCACCTTCATGTACGACATTTTTTTCACTAGACATTTAAATTTTAGCACATGGTTTACAAAAAACGTTAATATTCCGGGAACCAAAAGAGATTGAATAATGGATTAAATAGCGTTTTTCGGGAAATAAGACATGAGACATTTCTGCATGTGTTCAAGAAAGCAGTAATAATTTTAGTTCGCGAATAGACAAACAAATTGTATGGAATATGCAAAAATTTCAGTTTCTTTTACTTACATATTGGCTTGAGTCTCCAGGATTTCTTAAGGAGGTCGCACCTGATTTTGTTAGAACTATGCCTTTGTGTGGTAATATTCAAAACATATTTTTTTAACGCACAGTCCCACTTCACATTTATGGCACTTCACGGACACTTTCTGTGTCACACCCCTGGCCTTACACATGCGACACCTCATCTGCGTCTCAGATGGGATAGACCAATGTTTGCTGCTGCAGACTTCAAGACTGGCAACGTGCGATTCAACGTTAGGTGGTCTACCTAACGGCCTTGGCACTCTCCATTCCGGTCCAGCATGTGCCAACATATTCCTCACTAGGGTATATTGAAAATCTCTATGTGACATTTTCTTACCCCTACACGAGGAATGAAGAATGTAGCTATTGAGAATGGCCAGGTCTAGCAGATGAAAGAACAATTTTTTCGTCCACTTGAATGTGCGACGGCTGATTGAGTAACTGTAAGCCATTCTGTCACCCTTATCCACATAGCTCATATGATGGTTATAATCCATCACAATTTGCGGCTTTATGGCTATTCCTCCTTCATTGCAGAAATTACCTTCCACTGGGGGCACTGTGAATATTAGTCAACATGCATATGTCTCTCTTGTCCTGCCACAGTATTGCTGTCAAGCCAGCCCTGGTCCTTACGCGAATGTCTCCCCTTTTCAGTTTTGTTGTCTTCGGTCTTAGGTCTTGTAGCATGCCTTTCCTGTTTGGCCTGACAGTGCCACAACAGTAAATCTGTTTCTTCACCAAGTCATCAAACAATTCAGGGGAAGAAAAGAAAATGTCCATGTATAATTTGTGCCCACGTCCTTCTATCTTCCTCGTCAGTTCTGTCACTGTCGCATGGGTTACTGTCACATGCTGTGCCGTGCACTGTCTGTCCTTCCCCAAGTACAATTTCATGTCATACGTGTATCCAGTCGAGTCACAAAGTTTGAAAATTTTGATGCCAAAACGCTTGCGTTTTATTGGTATGTACTGTTCGAAAATCACCCTTCCCTTGAAGGAAACAATAACTTCGTCAATAGCCAGATTATTTGAAGGGTTGTAAAATTTGGAAAATGTGGCATTTAGAATTTCAAACAGGTCTCGTATCTTCCATAGTCTGTCAAACTTTTCGTCTGTCCTATCAGGTTCATTCTTGTTGTCAGTAATATGTAAGTAACGAAGGATGTGAAGGTATCAGTCCCGTTTCATCATGGTGCCGTAGAAAGGTGTGTATAGCTGATCCAATGTTGACCAGTAGTCTGTCAGTTTGTCTCTTACGCCACGTCCCATCTGTATTGCCAATGCCAAAAACACAAACATTTCGGCTTCAGTAACGTAAGGTTCAGGAGAGGGTCCATCGTCAAGTCCGTCAATGTAATCTTGGTAGTAGCGGTTAGTCTCCACCACCAAAAGAGTGATAAATTCTGCAAAATACAGAAGGAAAACACTGAGTGAACTGGAGCCGTCATTTATGTGGGACACTTCATTGTCCTTCTTTCCTCTTGGGCCCCTTGTATATGTGTGTGCTACAATGCTCTGAAGGCAAGAGGGGCGTGTCCATTTTAGGGTTACTGGCTGTTGAGTCTGTTCACCTGGCCCACTCTCACCAGCATTCTCTTCGTCAGAGGCACTGGATGAAACTGAACTGCTGGACTCATGACAACTGGCTGTTTGGTGGTAAGGTTGAGGTTGTGACAACCCTGGCACACTTTCATATCCTCCCTCAACTGAACTGACGTCGCTTGATACTCTCTCTTCGTCACTATCACTGTCGACAATCAGTTCAGATATTTTGCGGAGCTGCAGCAACCTTGGCCTCTTGCTTGGTTGACTCATTATGCCACCACTCACACCGACTGTCAAATGATTACTGGGAATAAAAACAAGCTCTCTATGCAACACTGGATCTAAACTCAGCCCGAAGTCTGAGAAACAAAATGCAATATTGTCGAGTTGTAAATGGGGCCCTTCAGAGAAAAGGATGGCAGATAAAGTTCTGTTTATTGTAACCTGTCACCACATTATCACTGTAACCTAAGTGCTGCATAGATACACTCTCCAAGCTAAACAGTTAGTCATTCACAAGCCAAATGAACAGAGCAGGAAAAATAAGCTTTGCATCAACGCCACTACATCCTTACTGGCTGTAGGTACAAACAGCGTCATAAAAAAATGGATACATGGGGCTTTCAATCAAGGGATAAATCAGTCGGAGCATGAAGCTGGAAAAAACTTCTAGAGTGGTGCTAAGAATGAGTTTCCCTTAATATCCCACGGCATCGAGAGCAAAATATTTAAATGGCTGAGGCTGTGGTTGTCCTGCCGGCAGGACTCTCATATGCCAGTTGGCTTTAAATAATTTAAATGCTGTCCTATGGCTAGGACGCTTGTACTGTAAAGGTTGAACTAACTCCACTGAGACACCTTTATGAAGGAAAATAATTAGAACCTACACATTTATATGCATTCATTTGTTCAGTTCTGCATAGAATTTATCCCTGAGATGTTTTCATGTGTTCTTGGCTGTTTTGCCTCTATTTTAAAGAATATGGGGTGTAGTTTTTATTGAATGCATAATTGCAGGTTTCTGTCAACTAGTGTGTCCTATGCAGTCCTGGAAGATTCCTTCAGACTCAAAAGTTCTACTACATCTCATACATAAAAATGAGTTTGGTTTGATGGTTGGTAGCTTATATTTCTCACATGAGTGTAGGATATGGTGCACCATCTGTTACTGACCTACCAGGGTTGAGGGCTCAATCATCACTACAGAATTTAGTAGTCCATGCATGAATTATACACATCCTTTTAATCAGTGATACAGCATTTACATTTCGGTGACTGTAGTCTCCACTCAGCCTTGTGTTTGCTACACCCATCAACAAAGCACAGGCAGAGTCCCAAAAAAGTTGCAGGTGTTGATCTTAAGACCATTCTTCTCAAGCACAATTATAGCTAGCATGTTCCCAAATTGTAAGTGTCCAACAAGTGAGATCCCCTGCAGCCTGTACATGCGGCAACAGCAGAGTGGCTGGAGTGTCCCAAGGCTTGTGTATTTTATCTGTATTTTGTGTCATTATAAATGAAAAATTAAAACTATTGCAAATACATTATTTGGCTCAAAAGGTGGATGTTTTGTTTAATTTCCTTCTAGGAAACATTGTACTTGTAACAGAACTTAAGGCAAGACTACGTATGTATAAGCCTCTGCAGAACACACCAAAAACACAGCATACCTAAGAGGTATCACATTAAATGCAACTTGACTCCAGGTGTTAACCAACAATGAACACTGTACGGAAATGCATGCAGTGAAGGTACACGTGTAGACCAATTATCTATTTTCATTTTATGATTTTGTTTCAGTCACAAAGTAACAATGGCCCATTCAGAGAAAGGGTATAGTAAGCAATATTACATAATCACAGAGGTCTGTGAAGGTATTTGGAAATTCCTAGCACCTCTTCATATGTGTGTACCTGCCAGAGAAATGCTATCCACAACATCAGATGAGATCTTCCTTACACATCATTTTCTAAACTACATAAGCAGTATTGATGGAAAACATAAGACAAAATGCCCTTCAAATTCAGAGCATATGTAATATAATTATAAGCATTATTATTCCACTATGCTTCAAGGTCTTGCTAATGCCTGGCATAGATTCACTGCTGTTAACAATGCTGATTATGTAAAGCAAACCAAATGTGGAATTTTTTTTGCCCACATTCCCTTTCTCAGACTCTGAACCCAAGTAATTTCAATATGCCGGATAACATGGGACTACCATTATCAGATGTACAACTTCCATTGGTGATATTATGGGATGAAGCATATCCACTGCCTAATTATCTTATGTGATGGTTTACTGGCACACAACCTAGTGAAGTTAAGAGAATTTTTAATTCCTGCCTATCCAAGATCAGGGAAGCAGTTCAGAATGCCTCTACAATACCTGAAGGCAAATGGATAATATTAAAGCCCAATGAAACATCTCTTAATATGGTGGACAAGAGTGACAAATGATTGTGTTTTGCAACACACAATTATTAGAAGAGAACATTTAGATGAAGCACCTCTCTTGGAACTGGAAAACTTTTGCAGGTAACGTAGTTCTGATCATGCTGAACATGAAGGTTAGTTTACATGATACAATAACAGACAAGAAGACTAAAAGATGCATTTCATAGTAAGTGAGGCAATTAAATGGACCATCATTGAGTACCATGCGTAAAAGACAGTGACTAAATTGTGTGAAATGACAACATACAAATATGACAATATTTAGTAAATGATAATGGGACCGTCAGAATATTTTCATATTATTCCATCAACATGAGACAGAATTAACCAAGTTGCTATTAATAAATTAAATACTAAAATGTGTACTTACAAGAACAATCACATTTGGGAGCTAATTTGTTCAACATATTCAATCAGGGTTTCTATTTTAATATTTTCTATCATTTGTTCCCATAAAGCCAACCTTAAATGCATCACTGTAATTATAATTTTGCAGTCTGAAGTATTGCAACTCACTGTAATAAAGATATACTTCGAGTGTAGAAAGGCAGACATTACTATGCAACTAAATCAGTCACCAGCAAGCAAGAACAGACGTCTACCAGTCAACATGCTCTACAAGTCTCAGTTATGTATCAGTGTGAATGGTATCACTTTTAGGCATGTCTGCAGAATTGCAAAAAGTAACTTTTAGCTTCATCATGTCTGTATGTCTGTCTGTCCAACCGCACTGAACAACTCAGCTCCCAATAGATGGATTTTCATGAAATTTGATATTTGAGTATTTGTCAAAAATATGTCCAGATAATTCAAGATTCATTCATATCTGACAAGAATAACAGGTACTTTGTATGAAGACCAATACACATTTCTGATCATCTGTCGCTCACTTCTTCTCGGAATGAGAAATGTTTCAGACCAAGGTTGCAGCGAATATCAAAACAAACATTTTATGTCCCTTTTTTTTTTTATTGTGCCCTTTATGAGATAATTTGAAAAAATATTGCAGAGCCGGACAGGCCACAGATAAAAATATAATGTGGCATGCACATTGCATGCTTGATACCTAAGGCTACAAATGCACACTCAGAACATGCAATACTCATTGCTTTTCCACTGCAACAGTGGTTGCAAGAATGTACCTCAATGTTATGTTATACATACATTGCCTGTCTTCTATAGTCTAAGTTTGTTTTCCAGACTGGATTATTTCATGCTGTGTTGCTCACATTCAGTAAGTATATTTTATGGCCTGTGTGAGACCCTTTGGAATCACAGTTTCCCTGAATATCCAAACTGTGAATTTGAAAATTTCTGGCTATACAACATGATATTCTCACCATCATCATCATATATGGTGATGACGGTGAGAATATTATGTTGTCTCTTGCATGTAGAAGAATTTTTGACAGTTCTTATACATGCAATAATAACATACAATTATTGAACTCCCTGATGATGGGCCACTAAGGTCCAAAACATGTTGGAGATAGTGGCTTTTATAATATTATTTTAAATCTAATACAAATGTGTGCATTCATTGGTTTAAATTACAGTAATTCCAGAACTCATGGGAGTCACACACACAAATCCAGCATGGTGCATGAAGCCTGCAGATTACCCATCACTACTCTATACAGATGGAAGTGTTTTTAGGTTCTTCCTGTAACTTATTTTATGGAGTACTTGGTAATATAGAAAGAAGTTCAACCAAAGATGAGAGAGTACACATATTTCCAAATCAATACATACATTCTTGGATCTGATGTTTCAAATCCAGCTGACTGTAGATAGAAGGCAGTGACTGCATCTGGGATCTGTGGGCAGAAAATAAACAAACTCTATACCATAATCCACACATTAGCATTAATCCTCTAAAATACTCCCAGGCAATCAGCTGTGCCAGTGCTTCAAAGATCTGCTCTGTTCCTATCATTGTCTGGGTGGATGACAGGGACAGAGCATGTCTCCAAAATGTTTGTTTTTAGACAATCACCAACGTAGCTAACAGCCCTCTGTGACTCCCTGAACAAAGAGGCAGCAAGATTCTCCATAACATCCTCAACATATTATCAATCAACACAGCGTCATACTCTAAAAGACTGTGGTCTACTACCTAAGAATAATTAATTGAATTTGTTCATCATAAATTTTATATTGTGTTATTTTTGTCCTTGTATACCCTCCACTTCAGACATATAAATCATTACCAATCCACCTCCATCACACTTTCAATTCAATGTATCAGAGAATGTTGTGCTCATAATCCATTATTAATCATGGCAGTGAAATATTTAAAACCCCTCACTTCTGATATCACACATTCAAAATTTTGAAAAATACTTTCATAAATAATAAATTCCTCAGAAACAGTTGCACATTTTTTTAAAAGTTACAAATTAAGGACGTTGCTTCCACACATAATACTCTACAAGCCAAACAACTTGAAATAAAAAGAGTAGGTGGCACTGAAATTACATTTATATAACCTTACAATTTGCTTTTTGATCAAAGGGTAATAGATATCCAGTCATCTTTTGCAGGAACCAGCCAATGGCAGAATGTCCAGACTGGCTCTGGGGCCCACCAAGCCTCCTATTTGATGCGTACTGCAAGCACTTTCCCCAGGGACAAAGCAGCCAGAGTGTAAGGCTGACCACTCAACCCCCATCTAGTGCTGAGGATAAGTAAAGTTATACTTCTCCTCCACCTGTATGCCTTTGTGGGATACATATGGACAACTTATCGCTTACCTTTACACAACACTGAGCAGCCTTGTCTTCACACTACTATTTCAACCATACTTAAACTAAATGTGCAAACTTAAGCATTGCCAATTCTTTTGATTCTTGCAATGTAGAAGGACTTCTGAATCAGAGTTGTCAAGGTTTATCCACGGGCAAAGTTGTGCAGTCTCCAGGGTGTACCGGCCCAAACATTGGACAGTTAAACTGGTTATTTGAATATAAGATAATATAATATATATTTCCTTGACCACTACAACACAAAACATAAAAAATTAAAAACTTCATTTCAGTTAACCATGCCCAACGGGCCATACACCATTCATAAATTAGCACAGTGTTTATGTTACTAAACAGCCAATATATGATGTACAGCCCCTAAAGATGAATATGATGGTTCCAAACATGGGAATGTGTAACTAATGCATGTTTCTAATTTTTGGTTTGTAGTACCATCATGGTTAAGGAAATACACACTGAATGACAATACAGCCATATAAATGCCCAAGTAATAGAAATGAGAGGTAACATAATGCCAGATAAAATCTGGAAAGGGCTGAATATACTATAGTGCCTGCAGTTCTTACTGTAGGGATATAGTCCTCTAGCTGTAGCAAAAAGTCAGATAGAGGCTGCCCAGCTGTCTTTCCTTCACCTGCACCAGCCATTCCTATCTCATTATTGGTTGAAGATGGAGAAGCATCCAATCCATACTCATTCCCATCTCCATTCTCCATGTCTGAGGAGTTCATTCTTCAGTGACAACGTGCAGGCCACTTCATTGAAAGCTAATGGCTCTGAAAGAGGAATGTGTAGATTTATAGAATAAACCCAAATAAGTGGTATGGAGTTGCAAATTGCTGAACATTATACATCACAATATGTGAAAAAGTATCCACAACAAGTAGCCCCTGCTACAGTGTACTTCACTTAGCAATGTTTCACTACCGCTATTGCCAACTCATTTTTTTGCACAAAAATGTTATGCAGGTTAACTAGTTTCTCAGCAATTTAATTTGTGTTTACTACCAATTCTCAATGCTGACTGATGGCCCAGTACAGCCTGTCAGTATCCTCAGCTTGTCAAAATGAATAGGAGTGGGATATGACCACAGTTTTTAAAGAAACTACAAGAAATCATACAAGCATGTATACACTATTTTTGTGCTTTACATGGTACAGTGTGGTATATGTTGCATCTCATGTGTTTAGTATACTATATTTTTTTGTATTTCCTTGGTCATAAAAAATCATAATTTGTCAAAGGTCCAAAAACACATGCCTGATAAAAGCTTCTGTAATGACACATAGGAAAGGCTTGTCATTACCAGTGAAGCTGCATGTTATTAGATGTATGGAAGCACCTAAACACCAGTTCAGTGTTTCCAAGCATTATATTTAGCAGGGTTGACAGTACAATCTATTTTGAAAAATTAAAGACAAAAATCAAGGAATGCGAAAGTTAGCAATTCCTTAAAGTGCTTCAAAATAGTATCCTTTTTTACTTCTAATCATTAATGTGATTTCATTACTGAAATACACCACATGTTGGAATTAATAATCATTTAAAAATAAGGTGAGATTACAAATTAGATCTATGAACCTTAATTCTTACGTGAAAAGTTCCCTCTTCTAATACTGTTTCATTTAGTGCTCTATTTTCTGCAACCAATTAAAGAGTACTAAGTGAAGAATGCCTGCATATCAAGGAATCAAGTGTCCAGATATAACACCATACCTACCCAATCCATAGAGATGAGTCCTTCTTGAAAAGTTAAGTCACTCTGCTAGTCAAGAAATTCCCCACCTGTTGTGGAACCTGAAGGATCATTACTATATGTGCAACAGACAGCCACAGATCCCTATTCAGAGCGCAATGATCAGAATATGTACTCTCCCACCCCACTTCAGATCAATTTTTATATCATCCTCCCATTCATGTGGCATTTTCCGTCAGTTTTCCACCAGACATAACTTAAATTCTGTTCCAGTCACATGCAATGCAGCAAGAATGAGACAGAAATAACTACAATAAATATTGGTGCAGTAAATGCATATTCCATTTGGGACAGAAGCTGAACAGGTTACTTAATGATAGTGTATCAAACGAAGAGGTCAGTTAGCAAAATAAGTAGAGAGAATGAGGGATTGAACTATATAAGTGATAAAATATGGAGTGAGGAACACAATAAAAAAATTTAATTGTGACTGTAAGTCACCCAGATGAATCTTTAATTCTGAACAAGGAAAGATGAGAAGCCTTACCACTTGAGCAACCTGCTCAGGGTTACAGATTAATGTAATGATTTGACATAGATACAGGGTATAAAGAAAACTACAAATCATCTTTTGTTTTATTATTATACACTTCTGACTCTCAGCTTTGAACACAACTTAAAAAACTGCAAATATAAAAAATATGGACATCCTCCTTCATATACATCAAACTCTTAATCCCTTGCAGTCCTGTGTCAGCATATCCGACATATTACAGTTTCTAAGCCTTACCTATCCTTATTTAAAACCTCATTCCAACAAGCCACAAATTAATTTGTGTTAAAATTAAATAAAAAACACAACACTTTTGTATCAGAAAATATAAATCGCCAATATGCGAACTACCAAACTTTCGTCAACATGTAGCTGAGGCCACCAATTCTCCACATATATACCTACTTACTTAACTACATAACTCAGTAACTCAAATTTCAATTGAGACCACCTGCCCTCTAAATACTAATTAACTTAAGTAATACCTAACAAGGAGCGGAGTTGTTCTGCAGAAACTAACAGTTCCACTGCTAGTCATGAAATTTCCTGCATTCTACATAACCCAGAGGTTCATTATCTCATCCATAAGAGCAGCCACTTGTTCCTGTTCTGACCCATACAAATCCAGTCCATGCCTTCTCATCCTCTTTCTTTAAGACCTAAGTTAATATTATCCTTCCATCTATACCTAGTTCTTCCAAGCAGTTCTTTCCTTCAGGTTTAACCCCCAAATTTGTATGCATTTCTCTTACCACTTACATGTGCCAGATATTCTGACCATCTCATCTTCCTTACTTGAGCACCCTAAGAATATATGGTGAAGACTGCAGAATAAAAAACAACTAGATGCCGCTTATTATTTTATTGTACTTATTATAGGTTCAACATGTTTCGGGCACTACTAAGCCCATCATCAGGAGCTCGCGCCTATAATGTTGATTACCACATCGGTCGTTTCGTCCTGTAAAGATGGAGGAGGTAGCGTTAATGTAAAATTATGGTTCTTACTGGTGTATGATCAGTGTGAAGTTCTTTGTCGCTTGGTTGCAGCTGGTAACGCGTTTCTATTAATATTAATAGTTGTGATACTTTATGCGTGGTGATCGTAGTGTTCTCTTGTGTGTCGTGTGTTTCATTAGTGGACTGATAATTCGATGTGTTGTTAGTGTTAATTAGTATTGTGAATCTGAAATTGTACATACCTTGGTTTGCTGTGGGTTGGAGGTTAGGTTGGTTAGGCTGGAGTAGTGTCTGGGCTGCAGGCTAAAGCACAACTGGT
>Ga0136643_10009794_pt1 | contig 14114 bp, 7 predicted proteins | sample TergutLab28metaG_FD_96883 | JGI IMG/M metagenome (GOLD analysis project Ga0136643, IMG submission 96883) | Labiotermes labralis P1 segment gut microbial communities from Petit-Saut dam, French Guiana - Lab288 P1 (version 3) (version 3) | ecosystem: Host-associated > Arthropoda: Insects >... | reverse complement strand
TATTTAAAAGTGCTCCAAAATGTTTCGGATCACAGAGAATCCATCATCAGGGACACTTACACAGTGCTTGGCTAAAAATTACAAGAATGCTTCTATCGTGTCCGTGTCAACGGACACGATAGAAGCATTCTTGTAATTTTTAGCCAAGCACTGTGTAAGTGTCCCTGATGATGGATTCTCTGTGATCCGAAACATTTTGGAGCACTTTTAAATATTTTATAATTTTAATTGTATTTAAATATTATATATTGTGCATTAGTTGGACAAAAAAGTGTTTAAGAATATGTTACTTCAGAAACATTAATTTTGAAATATGTAAATGATTTTACCCGCTTTTTATGTACACAACCTCAAACACAGAACTGCACACACAAAACAACACTAGCTGATATTTGGTGATATTTTCCTTTCATTGGTGAAAGAGCTAGTTTTGCGTTGACGACACACCGTGCTTTAAGTTACTCCCACAGCCGTTGCTAAGTATAATCTGGCAGTGTAGTGACTGTTGTAATAATCTCAGCAAAATAGTTTCTGGGCCCAAGAATTTTACAAATCATAGTAAAACTGATGTACAGGGACATTTGTAAGTCGACCTACCTTTAGAACACCGGAGAGAACTTGAGAATGTAGAGAATATTTTTTATGTAGTTTAATATTGCAATTATGTAGTAATTTCAAGGGTCCTTATTATAGAAACGTTTACAGCCCGAAAGATTGTGCATTCACTTCTTTTTCACTCAACCAGAAAAAGTCGAACACCTATTGCAGCAGCAGTAGCAATTATGAAAGTCAGTAATGGCAGCAGAATTCCATTTCGCCCCACTGCTGTTGGCCTGAATTATACCTAAGTGTTGTTGAAGCATTTTTCAACATCTTCCTAACCCGATTGTGTCCCTCGACTTCCCTATCATTGTGTATAAATTTCAATATTTTCTAGTTATTAATAGAATAGTCAGGTTCCTAGTATTGATTTCTAAAATACAGTGTAGTAATACGCCTTATACAACATTGAAGAATCGTTTAGAATTACAAGCAGTTACAATGTCAATGCTTCACCTAGAAGAGCTTTTACTTACGGATACCTTTACAGTCCTCATTAACGTGTGGGCTGCTGACACTACCGCAGTCCTGTGAGGTAGCACATCGGTCACCGAGGCCTTTTCCACCGCGAGAGTTGATTCCAGAGCATCACACACGTAAAATGCTAGGCCTAAAAAAAATCGCCAACACAGTGCTGTGCACTAGTGTTGGAATGGCAAAGAAAAGGCCTGTAAATGCTTTCTTTCACATGTAGGATAGAATCGTCTCATAATTGTCTCTCAGAACACTGTTCATTATCTCGTCGTTCCCTCATGGCTGGCTGTGCATGGCAGCAAATGTGCAGACCGAGTTTATGCATTCCCTGTCTCAAATGGGCCAATATATGCGTGTTTCTTTTGCGATAGTTTAAATATTATTTATGTTAGGATTATCAAACTAATGATCATAACTACTAGCCACTCTAGTACTATCTCTTCGAAATTTTTGCTTCATATTTTAGAACAAATAATGTAGAATAGCTCATATAAAACGGGAATTCCTCGGCTGATATTATAAGTTACCATTAACGAGCTAAATCTTTCCGCATATATCTACAGAAGTCTACATTCTAATTGTACAAATTAAGTGATACAAATAGTCTCTTATGTTTTTAGGCAATACGAGTAATAAACGATTAATATAATCTGACGGACCTCGTGGAATAACATGTACAACACATGTGCAGGTGGTTTTGTTTGTGTGTGAGTCGAGAAATTCTGTTTCTTACAACTGTGAACAGGTAGCGCATTTTTATTCATGCTGTCAGTCTCGTAAATGAGCGATGAAATTTAAAGGGAAATAGGTGACAGCGCCCTGTCAGCAGTGCCGTCCGAAAATTGCGTCAATGCAGCATTAGGTATTTAAGGACTACATCTTCCTCTTAGTTCCCATTTCGCCGGCGTCGTTTCTTCAACTCTAAATTTCGTATAATGCCTTAATCATAATGCTCAATTCCAGGTGCTCCAATTGCCGCCACATCTAATCGCACGAGATCGCGTTATATGATTCATTATTTTTTACTCTTTCCATATTACTCGGTTATATCGATTCTCCTTCCATTGTTGCTAGCCAAATTGAGTGTTATTCTAGGGTTATGTTTGCCATTTTTTCTTCCAGTTTTGTTGTTGCAAATTACTAGTAAATATACAAATTCTGTCCTCTTCTCCCAGTGACTGAATTTTTTTTCTTGTTCTTTTTTAATAAAGAAGTTAAGATAGGTGTTGAATAGTCTAATATTAATCTACATCTCACACGCTTATCTGCAAAACATGATGCAATCCGTAGGCCGTACACAATAAACGTATCCTGCAAGTTATACTGACCTTTGTGAATTTTGCTAAGCGTATAAGGTTTAACGAATTAAATACTGAGTAAAACATATTCCATATTCCTAGATCGAAAAGCTTGTGACAATGATATGGTATTGCTTTTACATATAGAGGAAGTTACCATCGTCTCTTATTTGTTAAATCACACATGCTTCCATTTTCAGGCAAAAATAAAAGTCACAGCACCTATCTACGGAATATGCTAACTAACTAATTATCTATCTATCCATCTAACTAACTAACTAAGTAGCCCCATGGAGTAGAGCCTTTCTTTAGAATATAACAGGTTGTCAGCTAGTCAAGAAATTCTCCGCATTTTATGGAAACTAAAGGTTCATTACGACATGAACAAGAACCCGCCACCATCCCTATTCTAAGCCACATCAATCCGGTTCATACCCCATCCTACTTTCTGAAGATACATTTTAATATTACCCTCCCATCTACCCCTGGGTCTTCCAAGATTTCTCTTTCCCTCAGGTTTCCCCACCAAAACCCTGTAACCTTGGTTTTATGATGAATTTTCGCACAATATACTGGCTGCAGTTAATGTATATCTCCGGGTTTATATATTAACTGTGTCAGATGGAGACAGCAGAATAAGTTTCAAGACTTCTGTGTTTTATATGATAAGGTAGTTAGTGCAAGCATAAAGGGAGACGATGAAAACAATCAGAAAATATGTCACTTTCAAAATAGCATTGTTGCTAAGTAATGAAAGACGGCAACGAAGTGAAATACGAATAAATATTAATATTTGCGACCCTTTTGTGCCTACAATTTTTTACAACCTAATTCCGATATATCTACAAATAATTTTCTTCTTTTCATACAAATATTAATCTTTGAATTGTAGCAGTCCTGTTGAAGAACAGAATGGTCATGAATGTTTTACTTTCTTAAAATAACATGTTTTGTTGAAAGTAAAAATAAAGAGATTGGTAAAAGCCACAGACTATTTCAACATACGATGTCTAATTGCCAATTTCACAGTGTAAACACAAACACTATATCTAGTTGTGTTAATGCAAGTATCAACGAGTAAAATATATTAGAATTTTGTCATTGGCTGTTAGAGAGAGGCGTGGGTTATGAGCATGCTATTAGTTACATGATCAGTGCAGGCTTTTAAAGAATGTTTGTGTTTGCTGAGCTCCTTACTAGTACACAAATATGTGTAGTTAGAGAAATTTTGTTTGTGTTTGCTGAGCTCCTTACTAATACACGAAATTATACAGGTGTGACAAATATACGTAGTTAAAGTTTGAGAAGTGAGAAGTCACGTGTGTAATAATAATGAAGTCGGTTCTATGATTAAGTACCACGTCAAATGTGTTGTTATATCTAAATACAGTTAAAATTAAGTCTTATTGCTCATGACATTGAGTAAATTGCTGTCACATTATCTTGGCAGCTTAACATGGTACGTGGAGACTCAAACATTCGAGTAAGACACAAAAGTACAAGTAATCTTAGGTTCGTACATACACAGCCCATTATTTAGTTGGAAATCATATCTTACAGTTACTAACATCATGAGACAAACGAAAAGTATTTGTTACGTACTCATGAGAGCAACTTGGCTTTATCCCAGCGTACTTGGAGAAAATCTTTTGATGGTATGTTTGTAGTCTACAAAATCAGTAAATATTTGATGTCCCAAGACAGATGCAATGATAATGAATCATTGATAAATTAAGCAGCTAATTTTTGCCTTAGTCAAGAAACTCACTGGCATAATTATTTCTCGTCCATGTGAATAATGTCGCCACCTACTTTACTAATCCCCATTATGAAATTATTGCCCCTTACCCTAATTAATTCCTAGTTTAACAGTTTTGTAAAAATTTCTTGTCCCTCCAAAACTTTTTCGCAGGAATTTGAAACAACTTTAAAAGCACTGGCTGAATTGATCACAAATGCTAAAAGAAATGCTTGTTTATAAGCGAATAAATATCATACAAATAAGCATGCCGGTTAATAAAAAAATATTTTATATTTCAGTAAGCCCCAAGAACCTCCCATTTCTTTACTACTTTGTAAAGTCAAGAAAAACACTGTAGCAGCGTATATATATTAAGAGTCTTTGTGCCTTGTTTCAGTTCATAGTACACTCTGAATTTGGCAGTTAGTAAGGTATTCTTAATTAAAATATTGGTGGAAGCTGTTGCTGAAATTTTTAACTGAAGCTGGGGCAGCTGGCTTGCTCGTTCCTCCTGTGTGTAGCTGTTGGTCTATGTACACATGTATCTGATAGAGATTTATTAATTGTATACTTTACCCTTTTTCGACACAGATTAAAAACGACTTAATTAAAAAGGATAAACAATAAAAATGTTCGTATTGTATTATTTTGCCTTAATGCTTTAAATTATGGAAGTAACTCTGATTTAATAAACACTTAAATGAACACACTTTATATTCCTAATCCCGAGACATGACAGAAAGTATTATCATTCCGCTTGTTAGTGCACAATTTATAGGTATTGTTACAGCTTAAACTGCTCAGCAGTTGTGATGGTAGATATGCTTAGTCACTTGCAGCTTTCAATAAAATATTTTAAAAAAAAAATTTTCCAAAGTCCTCATTGTCGACGTTACAAATTTGTTATTTTGCGTGCAGAGCACGAAATCGCATCCTACTTTTAGAAGCAAGAGTGGGACATTTCGACATGCCAACCATTTACGAGAATGAACTTAACGTGGAACGGCAGAAGACAAGCAAGGAAAACCTAATGCACATTACACTGCAGCGACTTAAGCATCTGCAGTCCTAATGGAGACTGTAACGAAAGGGAAAGACACGAGCTTTTGACAGGCACAAACTCATCTCCAAGACAGGAAAGTCTTTTCGTGTCTTACTGTATTAGAATTGTGTGTCCTTGCATTTGTTCTGTAGCATATATATATATATATATATATATATCAGTAAGTTACTCGAAGTAATTCACCGTAGAATGCATGGACTACCTGCAAAATGATAAGTACTAATTGATACTATGCAGTATGACAAGCAAATAGAAGTGAAGTAAAAAAATGTTTATTACAGCCTTCAGTACAAGCGAAAATAGTGAAGTGTTGTAAGATTAATTGCTAATGCCTTCGGTAGCCATTGTGATATATGTTGTCAGTTTCTTTACAAGAGACAGTAAGAAGTAGTTAATGCAATATGACAACTTCAAAATCCCCATATAAAAGACATATTTTCACCGTCTGTAGAACACGGATAATGAAATTGTTTATGGTAAAATAAAACTTACGAATAATACTGAAATGTTTACTGAACAACAGTGTCTCGTATAGTTTCTTTCATACCTCTTTTTACGCAAAAATAATATTACTAACAAACTTCCGCCGCTGAGTGAAGATAAACATACATAACACTCATGAGTCAGGCTGTCGTTGTAACCCAAAGATGCAGAGATTTACAGAAGAGGGAAAACTTGACCGACGCTCAATAGACCGACACTGAAGCAGGTTATGTTTTTAAGAAAATATAAGGAACAGCAATATTTTGTGGGCACAACTTTTTGACAGAAAATTTGTTTGTAACTCATGTGTCTAGTAACGCGGGAATATCAGTCTGGCGAATTGTGTGGGTTACGACAATTTGCCGTTTATTGAGCGATATCTCTTTCGTAGTAGAGTTAAGCGTTATTTTAGCGTTACTTCCACACTTCTTTATGCTACCCTATCAGGATCTTAATGTTTAACTCTTTTAATAATAATAATAATAATAATGTGTTTTAACGTTTTAATAATAATGTTAATAAGCGTGTTGTTTTAGGTTTATGACGTAAAATATGTAATGTTACTAATCTCTCTAATCATCGTTATACCTGTCATATCCACTTAAAAGTTTTCTATTTTTCAAAAGATAAAGGAGCGAGAAGATTGGTGTGCTGTTGCCGATATACACCTACATGTTTGCATCTACAGTTTCGGCCAACTTTCCAGCAATTATACTTGAATTTTTAGTGGATTTCATCAGTTTTTTAAAGATTAATTTGGGTTGACTTAATGCACGATCGATTAGGCTACGGTCTAGCAAATCGAAGAATCTGAGTTCCGTTCACTGCAGCAGCCACAGATTTTCCTTCGTTTGATTGGCTGTGTGGCTTGACCATCCCCTATCCACTGTTTAACGCCGGCTGTAACCCAAAGATAGTTCGGCTGGGTCCTAATGCTGATCACTCATCTGCCTCTAGTTTCGAGGTTAACCGTCGCTGTGTACACACGTGTTCATTGCGCGATTCTTAATTAATCGCAGAAACCCGAATTTAACATAAAATTAAACGTCTTTATGGCAGGATTCTTGCAGTTGCTGTAAATTGAATGGTGCTGTAGTATTATCAGCTTATGGGAAATTGCGGTGTTCGTGATGTCTTTTAGATGGACCCTATCCTGAGCCAGATAAATCCATTCTACATTCTTACGTACAGTTTCATTCGTACCGACTTTAACATTAGCTTTCCATTTATGCTTATATCTACCAAGTGTTCACTCCCGTCATTCTTTCTCACTAAGAAGGTATACCGCATTTCTTTCCCTCACATGCGGGTTATATTCTGCCGTTTTTTCAGTCCCGTTTTCTTCATTATAATAATCAAATTATCAGTCCTTAGTTACCACGAATTCTGCCTGTGGCCACAACGACGGCAGGGGAGGGAACTAAAGACATAGATGACACCATTAAACAAATAATTTTTTTCAAATTTCGGGAATGTAAATATTTGTTTCACGAAACCATCCTTACGTGTTTGACTGGTAATCCAGCTGTTTGAGTCTTCATATTACTATGAAAACCTCACAGGTTCTCTCATCGTAGTCATCGGTGCAAACAACCATTCTCTCCTATCCCCCAAAACGTCCAATAATTTGACGTTCTGTGGACTAGCCACTAGCACGATCAGAGTTCCACTCTGATCGTGCTAGTGGCTAGTCAGTGTAGATGCATGATAAATACCATATGCTGCGTATACAGTAAAATAACTCCTGATGATGAATAGGTAACTTATACGAAACATGTAGAGGATGATTGTTGAAGTAAATTAAGAAAAAAAAAGTGCATCTTGTCTGGTCTTTATTACGTAAATATTCCACTCACTTATTTCGCCATAGCTTTTTTCAAGGCCTATTTGAACATTACTATCTTCGGAATAATTGGTAGGGATGACTTTGTTACAATTTCGAGAAGTACAATCAAGGAGTATTAATATAAAGTTAATCCATTGTTACAAGTACCCGAATCAGATACAGAAGTATCAAGTAATCTGACGATGAAAGGTATCATTCAGTTTTGTGCATTAAGCTTGCTTTCTTATGATTCCCCTGACACTAATGTTATTATGGGTGTCATTAAAAAATTCGTTTTAACGTAACATATTTTTAATCCGTTTCGTGATCTGTCTGTCCTGTCATTTTAGAATCTATCATTATGGGTCGACCCCAGGGCCATAGCACGGCTGGACGGATTATGTCAATTAAAAATTCCAATTACACCATCGGACATCGAACCTGCATACTTCCGGCTTGTAGCGCAGTCCTCAATCAACTGCGCCAGTATTTTGTAGTAGTAGCAAGTTTAATATGACTTGCAGTTTTAATTATTTAGCGTACCTGTGTTTCTAGTTAAGCCATACGTCAATTTTTTTATTGTTTTATTCTGATGTATGTGTGTGCACATTTGTGTAATTTGTTTTATTATTTTGTTCTAGTGTTGTAATTGTTCAGTGTGCTGTAAAGCTAGCATTTTAATAGATAACTGTATTATTGTTATTGCTGCTGCTGCTGTTGTTGTTGTTGTTGTTGTTGTTGTTGTTGGGCGTGTCACCACTGGCAACTCCCATTTCTGGTATTTAAAGCTACAGACTGTGTGTTATATGGAACTTTAATTTCTCTTGAATTTGACATTAATAAATAGGAAACCACGAATTTCAGTACCGGGAATTCTAATCAATTCCTGTTCTTTCAGGCTTAGCTTATCACTGACATTTATTTTGAATTTATTTTCCCAAACTTAAATTAACAAGTGATTAAATTATTCGGAAGGTGTAGGATATAAATAAATTTAAATGCCTCTGGTAAGTACGTAATTATTTCGTAATATTTAACACTCTTCGAGGAATCTGTTCACATAGTTAGCACAAATTTCAACGAGAGTCTCCTTATTCAAGGAGTTGGATATTTCAGTCGGAGTAGCGTCTAGGCTACAGGCTGGATGAACGAGGAACTGGCTTTCGCTTCCTGGCAGACGTAAGAGACTTTTTTTCATTTCCAAAACACCAAGACCAGACCTTGAACCCAGTCAGCCCCACATTCTTTGTGTAGTGGGGACTAGTTTCCCGGGAAAAAAATGATGGATAAGTGAAGCTGATCAATTATCTTTATCTAATGCCGGGGGTATGAGAGCGAGGAATTATACCAACTCTCCCCCACAGTCTTTCATTAAGTGTTACGTAATTAGGCACAGAACACTTAATGTGTTATGGTAATATTTTGTCCGGACTTCCTATAACACAGTTATTGGGGCTAAGAAGAAGCAAAGTGTCCAGACTATATATAAGATTTCAGCTCCTGCCTCAAACAAAACACAGAGTCTGTTACAAAACCAACCGATTAATGCTTTTCGAGGAAATAATCGATGTTTATCTAAGGATGCAAACATTTGCTAAGATTAAATAATGCCGGTGATGGATCAATGTGTAAGCATGGAACGCGTTGTAGTATGATAATGACACAGAAAACCGAAGTGCTGTATTTGCACAAAGAACTGTCAATTTGTCCACCACACATCTCACATGGACTAAAATAAAATTTAATTCGGGAATCCTCGATGAGAGGATGGCAATTAACCGCCTGAGCCATGACATGGCCCTCAGTGTTTATTATCAGAAACACGTGAAAAATGCGGAATTTCTTAGTGTTAAAGCAGGTGGTATGTACAGTGACCACTGGGCTGCAAATAGTTAAATAAACTCATTAACATTCGAAAGTCAGTACTTTAAAGGCAGAATATCTCATTGTAACGAAGTTTTCCTTCTTACTGTTAGATGAAAATCCCATCTCGTTTAAGTTAATTGCCCTAACTTGTTATGTATGCTAGGTTGTCGGAAGGAGTTCTGAGATTGTTGCGATAAAAATTAACTAAATGTCAGGATTCCGAGCATGTCATACTGCAATTAATTCTTTTAATTTATAGACCTGTTAGAAACATAGTTTAAAGAAGTACAGTTTAGTACAACCAGGCATAGTACAAACAGAAGAAATGCCACTATTCGAGACAACATTGTCTTCCTCAAGAATATTGACGGATATTGAAAAGTGAGGGTTTGGTACCCTTTTTTGTAAGTGTATAATGTTTATTTACAAAAATTTACGGCTACAGTTTAAAGAATACAACTAACGGGCGACACAGCCTATATTTATCACAAGCAGATTACCACAACATGATTTCTGTCTTCTTCTGTAATTTTGTTTAAGTCTCTAGTTATAAGAATCGGATATTTATTGTCTGAGCGTAGGCGTTTACCTGCCGTAAGATAGAAGTTATTTTTAGTGTGAAACTTAGGACTATTTTTACCGCACTATAATAATGTGCCGTTAGAATGAAATTCATTTTCTTCAAATCCGTTAAGGAATTGTTTTAATTTTGTGCCGAATCAACAACTAAATTAGTTTAAGATATAGTCTTTTGTATATTTATGTATATACATATTATACATAGGCCAAACGGAACAATTTAACCTTAATGTTGTGATCTATGTAACCGTAAACGCGGTTGGTTGAAAAACTGTTCATTATATGTGCATTACGTTGACTGTATTTCGAAGGGACATATATGTAAAATGCGCTCCAGACTGTGGGCAGTCTCCAGTATAATACTAGTACAGTACAATAAATTGGCCACTGTCTTCGACCGTGATGAATGGTCTATTGTCTTCCAAATAAATGTTTGCCACGTGTAAGGAACTGAAATTTTTAGTGCAACGTAATATCTTGTGAACATATACACACTCAGTGAAACACGTTTATATACTCGTCCTGTAATTACATTGCAAAATAAAATTAAACCCCTATCTAAGCCGGGGTTTTCTATCACACATTGATTTTAGTCAAGAAAAATATATTTATGGGTCAGTTTTACGGTTTTGCAGACTTCATCTGAAGCTGTCTGTGTAACGATTTATACCTTAGAAAACTCTAAATTTCTACAACTTATGTTCGAATGTCATGGCATGCATAAAAGTTACAAAATTTTTCCGGTACTATTTCTTTAGTATTGATTATATATTGCAGTTTGGCTACACATGTACAACTTGCAATGACACATAACACAACAACAAGTTACCCAAATCAAGGAATATTATTAACTTACGAAGTGAAATTGCGAAGAAGTAGCTCCTAGTCCATGGCGCAAGGTATTCCACCTGCTGTCTTTTGTCTGTTCCTTTTATTTCCAGGTACTTACAAAGGCACAAACTTCTTGTCGATTTTACAGACACTTTAGAGGCGCCGCGATTAAAGAAAACTATAATATTTTTTCATGAAAGTGCTGAAACTGGGGGAAAGACCGGGTAAGTAGGGAAACTAGTTAAGAAGAGCGATTCAGATAACTTCCATCTGGAGTGGTGGGCGACCTAGGACGGACTAGAGATGTTTCCCGAGCAAGGGCAAGAACCGCGCTGGGGCCGTGTTAACGGGGAAGGGAGAGGAATTCACTCCTGAAGAAATATGTGCGGGGAGAGACAGAGGGAGAGAGAGAGAGAGAGACAAGAAAAGTAAACACATGCAACGCAAAAGGATAAAATAAATGTATTTTTTTAAAAACTTGTTCTGTAACAAAAAGAAAAGTTTGATGTATAATTACAGCGCTGGTGTCCCCACTCCCCTAATAACAGCAAGAATCAGTTCGTAAAAAGGGGGGCAGGGCTTGCTGGCCATTCGTCATGTGGATAACTCTTTTTGATTGGGTAGTCCGAGTTTAAGCTCCTCCCTTTGTTGCCAACAATCGATTATATACATTTTTAATACCGGACCACATGGTACTACGACAACAGGAGTGACACAAGTAACAGAAACTGCAACAGAACTTTCCATGCTTTGCTTCTTTTCTAGGTAATTTTCCAGAAAAGTATAAACTTTCGATATTTATATAGTAACGTTACAGTAGAAACCGTAAATTAACCCTAAACTTTTTGTGTAACGGATTGTATATTTCTTATGACGATTGTTATGTTATGTTATGTTACTTTATGTTATGTTATGTTATGTTACACATTGTGATTTGTGTGCCACTGAATTACACATAAGAGAATACGAGGCTCTTAGCGTGTCGCTAACCTGATATGAAGTTATGACGAATTGTTCAACTGCTACAGTCAGTGTTTCTTGATTTACAGATTAAGCAGAGTAGTTATTTTGACATTGTTTACTCCACGCAATATAATATGACATTTATTATTAAAAACGAACTATTTGCTCGTGCAAAGTATAAGAAAATATTTTTAAAAAACAATATTCAATATTGTGTTTTTTTATATATAAACTTCGTGTGTGGAAATATTTGGTTTTTTAACAATAAAAAGCTGAGCAATGTCTATGCGTCGTTGTACTGGTGTCCCAGTGCAAGTTCCTCTTATCTGATGACAGCCTGTCACAGCAAGCGACCGTGTTCCATTGCGCTTAATATAATCTTTAGTGCCTCCGGTGCCATATGTAACTGTCAGATCTTGTCTGAAAGTGATAAAGGAAGCTATTTTAGACATTTTGCAGACAATTGTTTTTCTTTCCTATAGCCTCCAGAATTTTTTTTTTATTTATTAATCTATCATTTCAAAAAATAATAAATAAACTCTTAGTTTTACATGGACGGCATAACAGTGGTTGATGAATAAATCAACGCCAAGGTCACATAGGTCGAAAATACATTCATGTTTCGATACGGGACAGCTGGATTCTGTACTAACAATAGAGGCTAGGTACAAAATACTTTTAAAATGTTGTTAATTTCAACTGCTTTATGACAAAATGCAAATCAAAGTCAATAGATGAGGGGATTTAGAGAAAATTAAATTCGCAAGAGAGAATTTCCGGAATACTCAGGCATAGGTGGACGGAGATTAGTAATGGATGTTTCCATGATGTGGACTGCATATATCTGGTTGCAAGTAGTAACGGGCTGTTGTGAATACTGCAATGAACCTTCAGTATTTAAAGGAGGAGAATTTCGTAACCGTGACCTTCTCAAGAACGACTCTGTTTTATTGACTCGGCCAGTGCACAGATACTTTAAGTGCAAAACGCTTTTTGACGTTAGATATTTCAAGAGATAATTATATGATAAATTTAGAATAAGGTGAATTTAAACCTGACATATTAAAATATATTTTAAGCAGTTTCTTCTGAAGAAACAGAAATTCTGCTCAATATTATGGCCCCTTACCGATGTGGCCCGGGTTCGATTCCAGGCTAGTCAATGTGGGATACTTGGTGGTTAGTGTAACACTGGGACACTATTCTGTCAGAGTTCTTCAGTTTTCTTCTTATCATTCCACTCCATTTGTTTATTTAACATCATTAAATGACCTTACAGTGGGCCGGGTAGTTCAGTCGGTATAGCGACTGACTATGTGATGGATGGTCCGGGATCGAATACCAGTGGGGACGAGATTTTCCGCCCGTCCAGACCGGCCCTGGGGTCCATCCAGTCTCCTATACAATGGGTGCCGGGTCTTTCCCGGGGGTAAAGTGCGGCCGGGGAGTGCTGCTGACCACTCACCCCCTTCTAGTGCCGGGGTCATGGAAGAGTAGAGCTATACCTCTACCCACCCTCTGGGCCACACCGGATCTGTAACGGTATCACTTTACCTTGTACCTTTCTAAATGACCTTACAAGAAGTCAATCGGTTTCCCATATCAGACTATCCAGTTTGTGACAACAAGGGTCAGAATTGTGAGTAAATGGGAGAAGACTTGTAATTTGGCTTGACACTTTAAACTTCCTTGCAGATGCAGAGGAATAAGCCCAAGTCCTATGTAGTGAAAACGCGTTCTTTGCTGAAAGATTTGATAATATAATTTAGATAGAAAAGAAATGTTCGCAAAAAAGGCAATATAAATATTTAGTGCCTAGAACTGTAAATTCCCCTTTTCAGACGACTAATTAAGAGCAGATTTTTTTTACATTGCATTCATAGTCTAAATTATTGTATTTTATTTTTTAAGTAAATTTACATCTTAGATTTTATTCATACGCTTCTTAAGGATAGCGCATACATTCTGCGGAATGAGTCATTTTTTAAAAGAAGTTTAGTGTCTTTTTCACCCGAATTTAAATTAGAACTTTCCTGAACACTAGCCCTGTTTGGTAGAAATAAAAACTAATCTCTTTATTATGCAAAATTCTACACATTCTTTTTTACTTCAAGGAGTATCAAAACCACGAAGACGAAGAATAAGAAGAAGAAGAAGAAGAAGAAAAGAAAAGAAGAAGAAGCCAACGACAGTGATGATGATGATGATGATGATGATGATGACGGTGACGACGGTGGTGGTCGTGGTGGTTACGATAATAATAATAATAATAATAATAATTTTCTACACATTTGCACTACTCAATATGCAAAGCCTTAGGTATTGAAACTACAGACAAATGGTACACACACATGCCCAAGCCAGTGTGTGAAGAAGGAGATGTTACAGTGT
>Ga0136643_10009792_pt1 | contig 14118 bp, 11 predicted proteins | sample TergutLab28metaG_FD_96883 | JGI IMG/M metagenome (GOLD analysis project Ga0136643, IMG submission 96883) | Labiotermes labralis P1 segment gut microbial communities from Petit-Saut dam, French Guiana - Lab288 P1 (version 3) (version 3) | ecosystem: Host-associated > Arthropoda: Insects >... | reverse complement strand
TAACACCTAAAAACATTAAAAACACTCCGACATGTTTCGGTCCTAGGACCATCATCAGGGAGCTATATCGTCCTTGCTAAAGTTACACTATTAAGAGTCATATTAATTTCACTATTCCAGTTGGTTTTGTGGCAGCATGCCGTGTTGTGTTGCCAAGACTCTCATGGCAACACAACACAGCATGCTGCCACAAAACCAACTGGAATAGTGAAATAATATGGCTTTTAATAGTGTAACTTTAACAAGGACGATATAGCTCCCTGATGATGGTCCTAGGACCGAAACATGTCGGAGTGTTTTTAATGTTTTAAGGTGTAAATTTTATAAATTTTTATAAGTCCAGTGGTTGGTAATATAATTGAGTGACTTGACAACATGCACGGTATAACAACGAAAATAGAAAAAAACAACCTCCTGTTACTTCAGATCAGAGATATATGTGCTCCAACAGTTGCACAAAAATGTCCAGCTGCAAGGTAAAAGAAATGGAGAGAAGGGTATATATATATAAGAGAGAGAGAGAGAGAAGACAAATTGCACACATAAATCAGAATACCAAGTCTCACCAAAATCTGTCACAGGCTGAAATGTACACATAAAATTTCACTGCATTCCTTACGTACAGGGGCTCTTAAACTGACCCATGCTGTATATAAGTGAGGTTGTGTGTTTTGTAAAATCAAACATGGAAAAGATGAAATATAATTAAGTACATAACCACTGTACATGCCAAAAGCAGATCTTCATACTCAATCTGAATCTCCTTATATGACTGTTGCAACTAGCCTGCTCAGCACGTACTTGTCAATACATAAATATCTTGAACAACAACCTGCACAGCCCAAATGAAAACATTCGAGTTCCAAAGACAAACGTCCTGCATTCTTAAAAACAAATTTTCTTGCCAATAATTAAGCAGCAATTGAACCATACAGGCTGCTGTTAACTTCTTCTGGCCTGTGTTTTCATACACACAGAATTGCTTGGGATATGAAAAATTATATTAGGGTCTCATCCATGGCAGAAAGGTTAGGAGATACTTGTTTTGAGAATTATCACTTGGGGGTGGACACACAAAGAGACAAATGAGCGCTGTCAAACATTTTTAAATGCAATTAAAGACAGGATAATTTGCTATCGAGAACAGAATAAAATTTCATCAAGTAATAAAAACAACAATAATAAAATAAAACAGTAACAATAAAACCACTAACAAAGGAAAGTACTGTCAACACATCACAGTTTTGGTTGACAAGTGACACAATTTTGAAACTGAACATGTAATTCGCATATAAGAACTTATATTGCTGGTTCGTCCTTACAAATCGCAGGTCGAGCATTCTCTCAATGGCACTGTATTCACAAATGTTATTTAATTTACTAATCAGAGATTGCTTAGCAGATCATGCAAGTTACCTGCTGTTGTGCTCACTCAATACAGCTTCATGATTATCGTCTGAGCTCAATTCATCCAATGCACCGGCAGAATACTGGATAAGGAAACTCCAGTTCTTTTGCCACTCCTGCTCTCTCTTTAAGAGGGCATTCTGCGAATGCAGCTTCCCTATTTTTATCCATTTTCGTCCTGCATGCAGTTGTATCTCAGGAGATTGTATCAGACCGTTTCTGTTCCAACCATGACACTGTGTTGCAACTCCACCAATACTGTTTTCACCTCGACCAGCCTTCATCACAGCGTCCAGCTTAGTTGCAACCAGGTTGTCATAGACCAGACCGTCAAAAAGGACTTTCTGGAATTAGTACCTATCATGACCCCTTCATTAGCGTCTTCCTTCGTGAACGAGCTGCACCGCATCGAGACAGACCGTGTTTGAATGGCTCCCGACTGACCCTATCGAACGATTATATTTATATATTCCGGCTGCAGACTGTAACATTTCAGCGCTGCAGCGTTATTACGCAGACCTGCATTAATTACAAAACTTGTCGCACGAGATCGATGCACACTAAACACAATACGAAAGCGCAACTGACAGCTCTTGCTTCTGTGGCTATTGGTTGCACTGAATAAACGGGATTTTAGCCGCGGATCAGACGTTACAACGCATGTTTCTTCCTTTTCCAAACAGAACAGCCAAAAAGCACAGAACGACCAAAAGCTTCTGCAACCATATATTACTGTTGCGACCATGGAGGCCTCGTTCAAAGATTAATGCCTTAACTTATCCGAGGTCCCAATCATGGAATAGAGGTATTTACCATGGCTGGTATGTAGCCTGCTAGTACATATTCTGGACGATAGATACCGTTGCTCAAACCACTGTGTATGATCGTGTAGGTGATTGGGTTCTGTATTTAAGGAGTTGGTTAAAAAGTAAATCGTGAGTTGTACAACGAGCGGTTGAGTTGCAACTTTTTTACATATTTATCTTGTATGTTTCATTACATGCGGGCGCTTTAGGATACATCTCAAAACTTCCGGATAATTGTAACGTATAACTGGTCCAAAGAACACGATTTAGTTTATGTTGGTAGTCCTGATGTGACATATGCCAGCGTAATGTCAGTGTTTTCAATACAATTGTTTTTTTTCGGGTAACAGTGGTACTAATAATAATAATAGTCCTGTTATGATGAAACAATATATGAAAATTTGCCCATCTCAAATTAGTCGTCCATTAAAAGTAATTGTAGTCACTGAACACAGGTATTTTCAATGCCCGCTTTAAAATGTTCACATAAACAGCAGGAGAAAAAACTTGTATGACAAATGTGTGGTATATTTCATCATTACCTGTTTTTCTAAAAGTTTGGAGAAGGCATGGGCAATAGGTTAATGCAATATTTATGTATTAGCATAATGGTTGCAGAAAAATTTGTCGTCAGGAGAAGGATATCTCCAGAAAATGCTGCCTACAAGCTGGCAAGACAATATATTTAAATATCTGAAATGAAAAAGACAAATTGGAGTAATTTTCTCCGATATGGCCAAGGCGTTTGACTGTGTAATGAATCATGAAATTGTGCTAGCTGAATTAATTTTTTTTGGCATTAAAGTAACAGGTGCAAATTCATTCAGATGGCAAGATTAGAAACAAGAAGAATGTTCCAATAATACTCAGAATTTTTACATAGATTGGGGAACAAAAAATGAAGTATTGCAAGTTTCATTTCTAGGGCCAGTACCTTTTATCACGTGTAGAAAAAATGAATACCTTATCAGAACCATTAGTATTTATTTGGTGATGACTCTGATGTCAGTCTGCATAAAAATGTCGATGGGTTTCGTATGGTGTTGGGCATAGTTCTGTCTCATAAGAATGAATGGTTTACTGCCAATAAATTGAAGAGATTACAGGTTTAACCTCTTCCTTCTGAATATATTTTTACATTAATGAACTGCATGGCAAATAACCTAGAACAATTTCAAATTAATTCAGTTGTACGTAGCATTAATTCAAGGAATAAACACTGTCTTCATCGACCAATGCCAACCTGTCAGGTTTTCAGAAAACATCATACTGTTCTGGCATCAAAATATTAAATAATGTATTATTCCAGCTCACAGCTCTGAAGTATGAAAAGGCTCAATTTGGATCTGCATTAAGAAGATACTTGAATACACACTCATTCTGTTGAGGAATTTCTCTTGTTCAGACGTGGCACACATTGAAATTATCAGCTGTTTATAACAAATTTTGTATAATATTTTAGTATAGAATGTGAAATACAAAACTTTGTATTGTATATGTTGTTTGTTTGCGTTTTTACATATTTGTGTGACTTATTCCACATCATATTGCCACTTGACCGAATTTTGGATTTATGGAATGCATAATATATGTATCTACATATGTGTGTGTGTGTGTACAAGTATGTATGTACATTTACATATTTATTGTTATCCTGTGTGGTATATTTTAACAAATAGGGTAGTTCAAGCTATGCTACATTATTCCAGATTAGAGCAGCCAACACCAACTAGCTCCCATGTTCTAAAATATTGCAATACTGGATAATTTGCCAGCTATAATTTAGTAAAATATTAATAACAAGTTTTTGAAGCCTGAAAATGTCAACTTCTAAACCAACTTCACTTTATGAATGGTAAGTAAAGCAATTACACCAAGGACATGTTTTACAGCTAGTTGTGTTCTTGAGTATGTGAGGAGAAATAAAAGATGATATTCCCATAAGAAAAATAAAAGGCTTAAATAAATGCAAACAGACCAGCCAAAGGGTGTCAAACTGAAAATGAGAAAGTGCAAATTGAGAAGTAATATGAATTGTTAAGGGGTCTTGAAGGAATAAAGTATGCAACAAATAGGTGTAAACAAGACCTTGGTGTATATTAATTTTACATGAGATGGGTAATTGATTGTATATTTATGATGCAAAATTTGTGTTCTTATTTACTCCAAATTTGTTTGATAGGTCATGCCTGATCAATGACAGTTCAGGGGATCGACGAAAGAAACAGTTGTCGTGGGAGGAAGTGTCAGACCATCCCCTGAAGCCTTTAGTAGTTACGGTAATTGTGGTTTCTGTAACATGTGTGATATAAAGTATAATGACAATCTCTACTGGTAGAAATTATGTATGCAGGTGAATTACTATTAACCATTTTGGCACCAGAATTATTTTTTTAAATTTTAGCACACACTGTATATAAAATGTGACTAATAGAGGAACCAAATACGTTAGAATTATGAAAGAAACAGCATTTTGAAGAGAAAAAAAATGGAGGGTATATACCATGTTTAAAATATTCAGTACCTATATTTGTTGAATAAATATATAAAATGCAACTTTAGAGGTTAGCGTTGCGGTACGACCACTATAGTTGACATTAGGCGTCAACAGGTTAATTGTATTGGTATTTCATGGTAGCCTCACCAGATAATTTGAAACATCTGAAGGAAAGTGCATATCATTACTTCTTTCCTGAATATATTGTTTCATGAAAATAGTTGCTTCGTGGAATCACTGATTTAGAATTTGAACAAAACAGCAAGTCTGTATAGAAGAGCTGCTTAGCTTTCCTCTTTTCAAAATTCTGAAGTATGTTGGATCAAATAATTTTAAGGTCATGAAGATATGTATTTTGTACCATGAAAACAACAAAGTTATGTAGAAAAATAGAAACACCTTCATGTATGCTACTAGAACCATTGTGTCTGGTGCAGGTAACGGAGAGTCGTGTTACCAGGCGGAACCTTGGAGGAAGCACTACCAGTAGTACTAGTTCCTCTACACCAACACCAACACTAGAGTCACTGGCAGCTGCTCTTGAAGGCACAGATCCGCTGACTCAGTTTGCACATCAGGAAATGGATCCTCTTTCTAAGATGGCTGCTGATATGGTATGCACCTGAAATTTAAAAATTACTGTTAGTGTGTTGAAATCCTGTTATCAGTTGTTTTGTCATATATATCTGTATATTACTAATAGTGGGAACCGGTACCGAGTGACGGAAGAAAGAGCAAAGATGCCTTACTGGATGATTCTTTTGAGCCATGGGCTACTAGAAAGTCTGCCATATTGAACAAGTTCACCACTTCAGAAAAATTATCAATTGTCACAAGTTTTCTGTCAGGAGGAGAGAAAGGTATGTGGCTGTTAAATATTATGGGTTTGAAGGAATTTGTTACATCTTGCCCATCACTGTACCAGATTTTCCATGTAGGTTTGTTGTTGTTGTTGTTGTTGTTGTTGTTGTTGTTGTTATTATTATTATTATTATTAATCCACAGGTTCGTCATTATTTTTCTCATTCATGTGAGATAAGTATAGAAGACATGGCTGTTTTCCTTCCTGTCTTTCCCCATTTATCCTACAGTGTCATTCACACAACTGATTTGATTCTATGTAGCATTTTATACTGGCATACTGAAAACAAAGAATTGTTTTTCAATAAATTGTAGTAGTATTTGATTGTGTTCTTAATTTATTGATAGTAAACTCTAGTTTGGTAATCACTAATTTCACTATTCCTGACATATTTTTTCTCACTTGCTTTGTTGCTCACTCCATGCTCAAGATAACTGTTGAGTTTCAATTTGAATAGTTTTATGACTTGTTCCTGAATTATCAGCCTGTATCAGTGTACAAGGCGTGGTTGGGATAATGACTTGCTACAGGCTGGACATTCTGGGGATTGAATCCTGCTTGGAGTAAGATTTCCTGTGCCTGTCCAGACTGGCCTGTGAGGCCCACCCATCTTCCCATACAGTGGGTGCTGGATCTTTCCTAGGTTTGTGAATGGATTGAAGCTGTGCCTACACCTTTCCTCTGTGCCTGCAAAGGCATCTCATGGGTTGAAATTTTCCTTTGTAAGTGTACAGGAATGTACTAAAATGGGTGAAGCTCTGGAAGCAAGTGTTCCATATTTAATTTTGCAGGAGTAAGAAACTATAATCTGTAAGACTCGTTTTCTTGTTAGATGCAGCAGACAATTATTTAAACTCTTGCATAGATAATTGGGACATGAAACAGGTTTTAAATTTCAGAAGGCTGTGAAACAGGAATAGTGATATGCAGTGGTGTTTGCATGTGGTTAACTGAATGGAGGTATTTGTTGCAAAGGGTGCCTGTTTACATAAGTAGGCAGCTGAGGTACTGTTACATTAACCCTTTAAATGCCAAGTTAAATCCCATCTGCCATTTGCTGGCATTATTAGGAGCTCACCATATTCTCCATATTAGCAGGGTAAGGGTTAATTGCAGCATACAATTTGTTGCTGACAGCTGTACATGGATGCAGGTGAGCGTGTATTTAGTTGTAAAATTCCTTCAGAATTAGGCATAAGAAGTTCGCCTAAACATTATGTGGTAGATCTCACCGATTACTTAATGTGGCTTTGTAATCCTGTTGAATAGATTTCCTAAGTATGAGTATCATTGTTGCATGCATGGGCATGGCAAATACTGGCATATGTTGATTTTATTGTATTTGGCAATACTGATTGTACATGGAACTGTTTTAGTTGTGGTGAAAGCACAAAGCTCTGTTGTGGACAAAGTAAAGAATCGATTGGAACAGTTAGATGACTTTGAAGAAGGTTCTGTCCGGCAAATGCTGGATCTCACCCAGCATGAATATATGAATCGTATTGAACAACTTAATCAGGAATTGGTTCAAGCTTGGCACCATGACCAGCGTGTAAAGGCACTGAAAATAGCTATTCAATGTTCTAAACTTCTTGTGGATACTTCTGTAATTCAGTTCTATCCAAGCAAATTTGTCCTCATCACAGACATACTTGATATATTTGGCAAGCTGGTTTATGATCGTCTTCGTACAAAGGCTGAGTACTATGTGTAAGTATGTATGTATGTGTACATGTTCGCTTAACGTATATGCTTTTGCTAATTTATAAACCTTCTTAGCTTTATAATATTTTTGAAGTAGGTGAGATTTTCATTTATATTATATTATGTATATGTAAATACCCTGTCATAATTCAGTCACCAGTGAAAGAAAATGCATGGGAAGATGTGAAAGAAAGGTAGAAAGATTCTGTTTTGAATATTTGTAACAAGCAAAATGGGCCTGATACTTTGCAGGATGATGCTAATGATAATAATGATTATTTTCATTAAATAAGATCAGCACATGTTTAAGTGAATCATGTTAACCAGTGATGTTCATAGCCCAGGAAGCAAGACTCCAACATCACTGCCTGAGAATTTCACCCCAGATATGGTACCCGAATCAGCCAAGGAGACATGCCGTAATTGGTTCTATAAAATAGCATCTATTCGTGAACTTGTGCCACGGCTATATGTTGAGATGGCCATTCTCAAATCTTACAGCTTTCTGACATCCAGGTATGTTGATATGTTTTAGTATATTTTGATAAACCCTTTGGCGTGGGAAGTCGACTGTAGTGGATGTAGAATGTAATGCTCAGAAAACTGAACATCTGCTAAAGTTGTTGGTCAAGAACATGCAAAGCATTGGGCATCCATTTAAATCCCAGGGCTTTTGTAGGGCACAAGAGCACACTGGGCATTTAATTTTGACTCCAAAGTGTTAAAGAAGGACTGTGGCTTTCAGTTTAGCACTTAAATGCTAAGATAGTAGCTGTGTGATGGATAAGGGTAAGTGGAATGTTCACCCTCACACATACATAGATGGAAATATGAGAAGTAGGGAAACACAAATATTTATTGTATTTCAGAATTTGCACTCTGGTAGATGCAATAACCTCTCTCCTTTTTGACTAGAAATCTACTGAGGGACATTTTCCCTGTTGTTGTGCCTTCCTGGCAGGCATGGAATGAAGGGATTTTTAATATTTTTTGCCATCTTGTGTTGTATGAGCCCAGTTTTTTTTAAAATAAGGTACATTCAATACATAAATATAATATTATGATTGCTGCCATATGCATAATTAAGGATTATGATGACAAAGGAGGTTGGTAATATATATATATATATATATATATAAAATAAACTGATAATATGAGTGTGAGAGTTGAGGTTCTGATTGGTGTCTGGGAAATATACGTGTTCTGGAATGTGATGCCATGTACTTTGGTGGAAATTTACCAGCACTTCAGAAAAAAATATTACAACTCCATCTTCAGGGTACCTTGAACAAAAAATTATGAGTATATAATAGATAGCAGTAGATGTACTGTAGATACATGCTATGAGTACAGTGAAAAGTATAATGATTACTTGAACAGCTGTATTGGTGTCACAGTCAGACACTGTAATGATTTTGAGCAAAACATTCACTGTGACTTGAACTGTCATGCCCAATGCACAATTAATATTCAAGAACGTAATCAGGCAATGGTAGCTTTGTAAGCACTATATGTACTATATACACTGTTATAGGCAATGATGCAAACTGATGTCACTGTTATGTGGAAATGCCACACTTCTGTAACACGCATCCAATAAAATTTAAGACACTCTCTCAGCAGTGTTTCTCATCTATTCATGTTGAATTCAGTGTATACAGGCAAAAGTGAAGGCAAAGTTGTACCTGCATATGCCATGAAGGCCTGTAGGAGGAGTGGAGGCATAGCTCCACTCATTCTTAACTGTGCTATTAGATGCATGGAGCCTCTAGCCTTGGCCACTTTATGCCTGGGGAAAAGCCTCAGATACCCACTGAATATCAGGCTGGTTGGATCCCAGAGCCATTTTGGAGAAGAGAGAAATCTCTTTAAACTGCCAGAATTTGAACCCCAAATTGTCTAGTCCATAACCTAGTCACTATACTGCCTATGATATCCTGGAGATTTCAGTATCTAACGTTGTTAATATATCCTTGTGGAACAGTGAGTTCTCACAAGCACTTATGCGCTTGACACGAATGATCCGTGGTATTGGAGATCCACTTGTAGCAGTGTATGCACATTGCTATTTGTGCCGAGTTGGCGTGGCTGTTACTACAGGGGATAGAGAGTATATTAAGGAAAACTTCTATGACTTTCTTGCATCATATAATCAGGTAAGCTGTAATCTGTTTCTATGTATAGCTCAATAAAGTGAGTTTAAAATCTGTCATTATGAAAGTGTCTGTTGAAGTCAAATGTGCAGTGTTAAGAGACCTTTAATTTAAGCTTGACATTTTCTTTGTACAGTTTTGATGGTAAATTTTTTGTCCATTTTATCAACATATTTCATGCCCTTTGTGACTTAATATTAAAAACAGATAGTTTGCCTGCTGTTATGGAAAATTCTAGTCCAGTAAATATTGAAATTTTCTTTCTGATCTACCCTGTACAGCAGTATTTCATAGTTCCATAAAATACAGGGTGGAGCAGAAGAAATGCATGTTTTTTCAAATGGTTAGTACTTGGCAAGGGTGGAGTTGATGATGTTGGGCATGAGCCGGCAGACAGTTCAGACAATGCAGTTTCAGTAGCCATGGCACATTGAAACGTAGAGCATCGTGTGTTTGCCATCGAGCAGTTCCCCCAACATGTGATCTCCTGTTTCGGTGATGTTTCTTGGCCCCCACGTCCCCCTGATCTATCAATTTGCGACTTTTTTTTTTGTGGGGATACCTCAAGTGTAGGGTATTCACGAACAGACCACGCACGGTCGAAGAGCTGAAACTTTCCATTTGTCAAGAAATCGCAGCTGTGCTGCAAAAAATGTTGGAGCATGCGATGCAGGACATTGAGGAGAGGTTCCGAATGTGTGTCCTGCAAGAAGGACGTCATCTGACTGACATTATTTTCTGTACGTAATTTGGTACATACTTTAAAAATGCATTAAAATACCATCTTTTTTGTGTAATTAAAACCTTTTTATGTTGAAAATAAACAAAGTTATTCTTATATGAAAAACATGCGTTTCCTCTCCTCCACCCTGTATTAGAAGAAATAAATGTTTATATTCGTAATTTGCTTTACACTTGAAAAGCGTTGCCTTTTTAGGCATTTTTTACAAAGTAAAATAGTATGTCATATGTGGAGACTGTCTGTCTGTGACCAAGTATCATTAAATGATTTGTTTGGTTATCTTGAAACTTGATATAATTCTTTACAAAACAATGAACAGGTGTGAGTTTTGTGAAAACTGGAGTAGAGCCAGTCATACTTTATGTTAGGGCACAAATGAAATTATACCCATATTGTAGATATTTCTTGGCCAATTTGGGTCAGTTTGGAACACGAGCACCACATGATGCTGTTCAGCAGTTATAGAGTTTTGTGAAAATTAGAGCAGTGAAAGTGAAGTGTCTTCACACAGGGATGAAGATTAATTTTTGTCCATATTTTCCACTTTTAGTTTTCATTGTGTGTGAAATTCAGGGTAGGAGATTTGCATGTAATATTGCTGTACATTTATAAGGCTCATGAAAATTGGCGCAGAAGGGGGTGTACTTTAAGTAATGAAATTCAGGTCCTTAATAAGTGGGCCTTCTAGATACCAGTCCACTGTGATTTCTGAACATGCATGGAAGATCCTCAAAAGAACTGTATTAAAAGGTAAAATTATTTTGAACATATTTTTAGACACCTTGTATCTCAAATGATCAACCCCCACAGTTTTCCTTTCTTGTTTTCCTTCCCTTCATTCCCTTTAATCATTGCTTTAGCGTCCTCCTTGCAGTATATGGGTAGGAGACTTCCTGTTTACAAATAAAAATTTTCATATGTGTCTAATCTTAATACTGACAAAATATATGGGCACCATTTGTCTACTTAGCTTTTTAGCCCCAGTGTTCGAGCAGATTTAAGCAGACAGAAAGTAGATCTATCTACATACCTGACTCTCTACACACCTGCCCTGGACTGGATCTTACAAGGTGTGGCAGCCAATGCCCCTGAAAAACTTCTAGTAGAAGTTCTAGCCCGATGTAAGGAGAAATGCAACAATAGTGCACTTTTACTGAATACAATCATGGCTGCTTTCAAACCATCATACATTGCAGCACGTGCTCTTCAGTTCATTGAACTGGCCTCAGCTTGTGATGAGGAAGGTGAGTCTTTGACTCTATGACTATATTTTAGAAAGAAAGACTTGTGTCTGCATTAATGATTTGTATTAATAAGGTATGTTCAATGTGTAATGTTGCTTAGCCTGTAACATTTGTGTTAATCAAGCATTTAATGTTTCAGTAGGAGGGGTAACATGTAACAGAGATGCTATATATTGGATCAGTTGATGGACATTTTCAGTGGCACAGGAAACTTAGTCCTGCAGAGAAGTTTGTCATTGGTTTTCATGGGCAGGACATTCCCCACCCCACCTTCAAAATTCACTTCCAATTGAAAAAGGTGTATGGTGATAGAATAATGAGATTGCAGCATGCCAGAAAATGGTACAGAGTGTTGGAAAATGGTCAAACATGGTCTTGCTAATGAGCCCAGCACATCAAGGGTAGATATAAATGCAGAACAAGTGGAGGAACTGATTTTGGGTTGCTGAAGCAACACTTGAGAGGTTGCTGACTGCATGATAATGAGGAAAGAGATTGACTGTTTGTGATTGGTTATGAATGCCGTAGCCTGGTTTCCACAACAACCAAACTTTTAAACTCTTCCCAAGATGGGGCAAATGTATCACTGTCTTGGGGGATTATGTTGAAAAATACTGATTCTTAATGGAATAAATGGGATATTTTTAATGTTGTAATGTATAAATTAATTATAATGACCTATGGAACCTTACTTACTGAACAGCTTTCATATATTTCCTTTATTTATTCATGCAATCTTTCACATTCCTTATTGGTTATTTATGTTTACAGTTTTTCTTCTCCCTTTTTCACCATTATTTATTTCTGTACACATCTATATGTTGCACTCTGCCATTTCCATTTGGAAGCTTTTCACTGTGTAAATGAACACTTTCTAGTATTATATTCTGTTACTAGAAATGGTATGTACCCTTGTATGATAGTGTTAACTTATCATTCACTTGCAACTCATCAGCGCCTGTAGCTATGACTGTTAAATAACCCATCATATATCATATATATTACAGCTGTAGAGGCACATTATGAAGTCACAATTTCATTGATTAGCCATGCCATGAATTTAAAAATTTTTTAAGGGACAGCTTGATAAGTGATATTGGAAAATTAATGATGTTGCAGTGCTGACCAAAGCGTAGGTACTTTTTAACTGCTTTATGACTGACGTGGTTTCATCAAATATTCATGCCAGGGATTTGAGACGTTTTTAAGAGACCGTTTTTTTTGTTGTTATTGGCAAAGTATGACACTGCAATGCTAACTGAAGAAAAGGCACTTCTTGACTGCTTCCTATTGACTGCTGCCATCTGGTGGTGCTTTTTTAAGTAACTCATATATTCATGTGGTTTCCGAGAACACACAGTATGACACTCATTCAAATCCAAGCCCTGTCACGACAATGGCAACTAGGTAACCAATTTCACTTTGCATACTCACAAACCAAGGTAGCATGCCTCACATACTTGTATTGGGTATTTTTGATACTTTGTTACTAGTAGTATTTGTTGAGGAATCCTGAATGTACTGTACTATCCATAACACAGCTGACACATTTAGCTGCTGGCAGCTGAGTACACATGCATTTCATGGTTGTATGTCAGATATGTTTCCTTTTTGCATTTGTTATACAGGGTTCCCACAGTATTTGCTGTTTCGAACACTGGGACTGTGTTTGGCATTGGCAGACCCTCCAGCTGAGCATCGTCTTCAGATTCTGAATGATGTGTGGCGTGTAGTCAGTTGCCTGACTAATGCAGGCCATTATGTGAGCTGTGCTGAGGTGTGGGTGCAGTTTGCTGTGAGACATTTCTCGGTATGTGAAAGTGACTAGGGAACTATTCCTTTTATAAGTAAACATGGACACACTTTCAAATTACAGCTTTCTTTTAGTTCACCTTCATCTGTTTCTTACATCCATGTATGTTTGGTCATGATCATTTATATAAACACTTTGGCTGTGCATGAAGTAGAGTGAAATATAAGGAAGTATGAAGCTGTCCTAATTCTTTAACACATTAGAAAGTGATTTTTTTCATTTTAAAATAACACTTTGTATACAATTAAGGTCGGTATCATTGGTCTGAAAGTATGCTGCAGAATGCTGCTGAAGGTATGGTTTCCTTATCTGTGAGTACTGACTCGCTTCCCCGTTAGAGGGCACTGAATTCTCTAAAATTGTTTAAAATATATATGTAGCTATTTATGCTTTTGGAAAGTAGTAACATATAATGTAGGTGCTTATATAAAATGAAGCTGCAGCTAGTGAAACATGTCCTAAATTCTATAGCCTACTGCGCATGTAGAGAGGTAAAGCTACTTTGGTTCCCCCCATCCCCATACATCCTCAACAGGGACCTGCAAGATTGTGCAGAACTACATTTTTTGTGGGCTGACAGAGATAAGATTGGGAAGAACTCTTGGAAGACCTCTGTTTATTTCCATTTATCAGTATATATATATATATATATATATATATATATGTATATACAGGGTGTCCCAGGAGGAATGTGCCAGACTTCGGGAGGGTGTTCCTTATGTTAAGGTATACGGATATAACCCAAAACACCTGTATCCAAAGTTGAACGGTTACGGAGATAATGGCATGAGAAAAGTGGGGGCTTCTTGCGGTTCCAAAAACTGCAACCTGCACAGCTGATGCGTCGCGCGACAGCGTTGATGACCTTGAGAGTGGAATGCAGTGTTAAT
>Ga0136643_10009790_pt1 | contig 14119 bp, 8 predicted proteins | sample TergutLab28metaG_FD_96883 | JGI IMG/M metagenome (GOLD analysis project Ga0136643, IMG submission 96883) | Labiotermes labralis P1 segment gut microbial communities from Petit-Saut dam, French Guiana - Lab288 P1 (version 3) (version 3) | ecosystem: Host-associated > Arthropoda: Insects >... | reverse complement strand
TAAATTTCAATTTTTTTTAAAGTTCCTTAATTTCCCAAGTCCCTTTTTACACCCCCCCCCCCCCCATGTTATTAGCCAAATTATGCCTATGCCTGGAGGTAAATTATTGAAGAGGCCAGGGCTCAGTGTGAGCTGTTGTGCCATTGAAGAAGACAGAACATGTGTGTGTATAATATACACACAAACACACATTATATATATATATATATAAGATAGAGGCATTTTTAAACATTAGAAATTAATGAACAGAATGAAATGAGTGAATATTAAAATATCTTCTTAATGGTACTTCATATTGAGCCTTTATCTTTATCAGACTTCTGAAAGCAAACATTAAACTGTTGAATGCTTTGATGCCAGAATAGAACATGCATGCCTGAAAACATGAAACGTGCAAAATTTGTCTCAGAAGATGGTACCGACTCCTAGTATTATTTTTTCTGTATGGCCATTGACATTATAGTGTATGTAATATGCTCCTGTCTTCCATGTGCTCTTCTGCAATGGTTTTCATAATAAGATCATCTCAGCTGCTTTGGAAATGTGACACTGAATAAAAAATAAATGGATAATTATGAACAGTAATTCGGGATTGACTTTCAAGGAAGTGGTATCACCTTTTAAAATACTGTACCAGCATTTTCCTTGTTGGTCTGTGGAAAATCATAAAGGACCTGATGCCAAGTACAGATATGCGTTGTTTAATGATGGAGATATTTTCGGTGAAATGCGTCGTTAGGCGATTTCGTCATTGTGCAAATGTCACAGTGTACTTGCACAAACCTAGATAGTATAGCCTACTGCACACCTAGTCTATGTGGTATTCCCTACTGCTCCTAGGCTACAAACCTGTACAGTATGTTACTGTACTGAATACTGTACACAACTGTAGCACAATGGTATTATATTATATTATAATATTATAATCTTATGGGATTGTCATATATGCAGTGTCATTAACCAAAACATCATTATGCAGCACATACCTGTATAGCTTAGCAAGACTCCAATCTGAAACTTTATGAATATGAAGCAGAAACATTACCACTACACAAGGACTACTACATTCTGTGCAATCTTACCATTCACTCGTTTTACTATATGTGATTCTACCGTTTTGTAACAAATGGTATACACATCTGCTTTACAAAACATGAATAGATGCCGTATCATGAATTCACATTGTTGAATGCTTATTGTAATTCAATTTGAAATTGTTACATTACAGCTTGAGTGACATGGCAGGAATATTATTTAAGTACATCCAGGGGAAAAACTTCTACAAGTCAAAGGGATGAGAAGGATCAGTAGTGCCATCTGCCTCATTCTGTAATAAAGAAATTATACTTCCATGATTTTTTCCCCAGATAACAAAGTCAATGAGGGAAAATATAAAATATAGGAAGATATTTTGAATAGATATACAAAAATTGCAGTCAGAATATATGACAATGAATTTAGTAAAATGTATACATGTGAAAAGCAAATTGCATTTCAAATGTAGGAGACATAATTGTCAATGTGAATGGATACCCTTGGAAGAATAACTAGTTACTGTTTGTACATGCGTGCTGTTGAGCTATAAATTGTGTGCATATTGCATTGTTCTTGCATTACATGTTACAAATTAGCATTTTTAATCTTAGTTTCTGCATTGACAATTCTGTTATGCTGAGATGTGATGCTTTGTCATTGGTGAGAGGTTCCTATGTCCATTTAAAACTTTGGAAACAACTCGACTATCGATGTAGTGTCACATTCCAGAAGACCAGAATCCTCAATGACACCGCTGTAGAAACCTGAACACTGGCACTGTACATACACATTAATGTTCTAAAATTGCAAATCAGGTTGAAGTAGCTTTTTATGTAATTTTAATTTTCAACTGTAGTGAATATGAAGATTAAAGTTATCTTTGATGTGACAACACATAATTTGGTATACAAATACCAGCATTTCTACTCTGAAGATAGAGGCAGCAGATTCCTCTGAAACATTGGTATCTGCCAAAGTACACAATTGAAATTCCAGATATCAGTCTATTCAATATTTTTCTATCACAAGCACCATGTCTTTTTATACACACATATATATATATAAATTAACAGTTTATGAAGATATACAACAGAGTGTGGATAGAGTCAAACACTGTGGAGGTCCTGTTGGGTGCAAAATTTCAGCTGCTGAAGGAGAACTGTTCTTGTAATTTATTTGTTACTATACTCTGTGTCAAATTTAGCCTTACCTGATTAATTTTATAAGTTTGTGAATCAATACTTCATGAATGAGTAAGATTGTTCATTGTGGTAATTCCATTCGCCTTGCTCGAGGTTTTATACTTCCATTCGATATGTAAAGGTAAAGGTAAAGCAATCCCGTTACAGGCCTGGAAGGGCCCGGAGGGTTCCAGAAGTTAGGGTTCCCAGATTACATGACAACGGCACAGGATGGTGGTAAGGTCAGCCCTACGCACCGGCCACCTTTACCCCTTTACCTGGTACTCATTTGTTAGAGGCTGAGTCGACCCCAGGGCCATAGTGCGATCAGAAGGATTATGTCAATGAAAAATTCCAATGACACCATCTGGAATCAAACCAGTGACCTTCTGATTTGTAGCACAGCATCTTAACCGCTGTGCCACCACGGTCCCCTCATTAGGTATGTAATTTAGTAAAATGCTCCTTCTTGTAGCATTTTTCAGCACTTTTTTTTTTTTGAATATTAAATGATATATCCTAAATGTTCTCATCACATACAACAAATATATGGTGCTGTACCTTCTATTCTTTACAACTAGTTTTGGTAGAAACTGACACCAAGCAAAAATATTTCTAATGTAAAAATGACTGAGATATTAATGAATGTTTCCTAATGAATATTTAAACATACTGTCCAGTAATAAAGTGATGAATTAGTTTAAAGGGAGAAGTGGCAAAAATAGTTCACAATCAGATTTGTCTACTCTTGGATTACTATGCCACAAAGGGGTTAAATGTTCTGACACTGTTACCAAGCAGAGATCAGACCACCATCTGTATTACAGTCACATCTTCACTGGTGAAAGCCCGTTAGAAAGGACCATTCTTCGAAAGCTTAACTGCCACTGACTCAGGACAATCTTATTCCCTCTTTCTGCTTTTCATAGATGATTCTTCAAACTCCCTCAAACCATCCTATGTAACGGACTTATTTTTGCCCTTTGTATTGCTTCACATCCATTTGAACCAGTTCAGTCACCCTGAAGATGGAGGCATTACATTCCTCCAAAACATCAAAACATTTATCCATCACAGGGGGGCTGAAACACAAATGGCCATCATCTGATCAACAACCACTGTGAAAACCTGAAAACTTACAATTTACCATTTATTGAATTCTGTGTCATTTTGCACTTATGTGTTCGATTGTTATTTATTATTTTGCTACTTGTAATTTTCATTTTCCTCAAGAACTGGGCTGAGGAATTTTTCATGTAAACAGCATCCCAGCACATTCTCTGTTAGTCTTTTGAAGACAGTCTTATATTACACAAAGTGGTGGCCATATCACAATAGTCAGCTCCCCAACATGAACATCCAGTTTCGATGCCAAGGCAGTCCATTTAGGATTTGTGGTGGACAATGTGGCAGCATTTTCTTTGCACATGTCCAATTTCCCCTGCCAACTATCATTCCACCATTGTTCCATATTAATCTATCAAAGGCTGGTAGAATAGATTGCAGTATCAAAGGAATCGAAGTCTCACCCCAGCACAAAAATTTTGGAAAACCTGGGAAATGTTTGCACAGCATTAACAGTTGTGGTGCATTCTCTCCCTCATTGCATCCGGTGCTGCAATTTATGGTTGTTAACTGTTGATGTACCAAACAGAATGCTGATGAATGAATTTTAAATGTACATTTACACTTTTCACACTGCATGTCTTAGCAAGAGATATAAATTTCTCTATCAGTGCCGTTGCTTGACCGTGGAGAAAACTTGGGATGTGTGCTAACTATGACGAGTGCAGCTTCCAAGTTGTATCTTCATATGAAACTGGATGCAGAGAATGAAGCAAAATTTGTAAGTGATGTCAGAATTTGGCATGGGATAATGAGTATGCCTGTGTACAAATGAAGATGCAAACAGAAATTAATATTAAGTCTTCATGTAACCTGTCTATTGTATTTGCACAGGTTTAACTATGACTGAAAGGACTACATCCTTTCTGACAAAACTCCCCAACATCCGATTTCAGAGACAGACATTTGGGAGATTCCGACTTGTAATGTTTACAGACACAGAAACTGTAATACTCATACAAGCACCACAGATATGCAGACAAGCCTTAAAAATGGCTTGGGTATAAAAGAAATTTCTAGTGATTTATTTTATTTGGATGAACAGTAGTACACTACAAACTCTTTGCATGTATAACGACAGATTTATTCCTCGCTGTAGTGATTTTTTTTCCCCATCACAAATGTTACTCATAAATAAGGACATGGCAAACTTTGACAGCCAGAGTTAGTTATGCAAACCTTCAACATTTTAAACAGAGAGAGTGAAAGACAGAGCAAGTAAAGATCTTATTTTCATACTACAAAACAAATGGAAAAGATACTTAACTTAAAACTATCCTATGTCAAACCCATGTTGTTAGCATGTATGCAATTATTAAGTTACTTCCCCCGGCAGTACTTGAGAATGAAAATTCACTGTAAGAACATAACTTTGAGACTTAGGTGACTAACAATATCTCATACTGAATTTACTTCATCACCAAACCTCTACCATCCAAAATATTATAATGAAAATTCACCAGTATAAGAATTGCCTTCTTCAGATAACAGTCTCTGATTTAAAACGTTCATGTATCTACAGATAATACTTAAATGTGTTATATTTCTGAATGTACACTGCCATCATACACATTCGTTAATGTCTGGTACCATGTATTCACAAAATCAAAACCAAGCAGTGGCTTAGACTGACAAGCAGCTTCCTTCATGTATGACGTCAGCCAGCAGAACATTTGTTACTGAATGCCTCATACACATTTGCACCCAGGAGTTTCAGTTTATCATCAAGTATCAGCTGCTGAATCCATGAATCAAGGCCACCTCCACATCCAGTTTGATTCTGTATCAATCCATTCACAATAGGTATCAGCTTGGCCACTGGCATCGCCACACTGTTAGGATGGGTGAACGTGGTAAATCCACTGTTATATCCCACATCACTATTTCTAATTTGTGTCTTGTTATGCAGACCAGATGGTCCAGCATCTATGTTCAGAGCTGTTTTATCTACTGCAGGTCTATAATAATCTGAGATTTGATCGACCATCAAAGAAAAACCTCGACTCACACTAGACGATGTCAAGGATATAATTTCATTACTCTCTAGCAGGTCAGTCGTCTCTGAAATCATTTTCTGTAATGTATCACAGTGTGGTATGTTAGGACAGTCTGGTGGAAGGATATACTGGGCAAGACATTTGATAGGGTCATGGAGGTCACCTGTCACAGCTGCTTGTATGGCCCAGAACAGCTGTTCAGTGTCCTGAAGATTATATTTCTTATTCAGTGATGTTCCCTCCAAAACCAGACGAACCTTCACTTCTATAAGTGTGCACAACTCACGTATGCCCTCATTGACAAAATAGTGGCATAATGACAAATAACTGTGTTGCAGTGTACTGCTGATGTGTGCAGCTCCTGCTCCACCTTCTGCCTCACCAGTTGAGTATTGGTACATGTAACCACCAATAAGATTAAGCTGGATGCGCAGTGCCACCACCAACATGGCTCCAGCATACACAAGCACAGATGCACGTGTGAAGGCTAGGATCTTCAGCTCCTCCCATAGTGAGAGTTTATCAGGTGGACCACTTCGCAGCCTTATCACCAACTTCTCTGTGTCCAGTATCTTAATTATTGCTTCTCTGATGGTAGGTGTCAACGAAAGTATCGTTTGGTTACACGTTCGTTCTGTACTTTCAAAGTGATGCTGCTTACGTGTGCGTTCAAAAAACTCTTTTGTTTCCCTTTCTTGCCACTCTCGAAGTTTCTTCTGTGTATACCTAGATAAGAGAATTGCACCTCCAACTATGATGCCACCTACAATAAACTTCCGTCTGTGGCGGTTTAGAAAACCACCAATTCTTGAAAACATGGTTACAATACTTATTTCATTGTCCAGAGGTTGAAGCTGTAACAGGTTGTCTAGTTTATTCGTATGAGAGGTCTGACGAGACGGCTGCGAACTGCTGGGTTTTCTCCAGCCGATTAACAATGAAGTTGGTTGTATCGATGAATCGTTCAACACAATTAGTGAGGCAATTCTCAGTGCGATTATCTAGTCTTGCGGCTGGCTTGTCAACACACAACTCCCAGCATGTGTCTGTCAAACCATGAACAAGAAACTGAAAAAAGACATAACATATTTCTAAGAATATGGAAAATGCCAATGGTTAACGTGTGCAAACTCTTATTATGCTTATACAAAAACACAATGATATCAATATCATTTATACCTGAAATCTCTGTTTCTGAGTTTCAACTTCAATGAAATGCTGAAGGTGTGGATCAACGGAAACAGATGAACTTTTGTCTACACTCATACTTCTTTCGAAGCACCGTTAACCGCAAGTCACTTATTTCCTCTTACAATAACACAGCGCTTTGTCAGCAAACGGCAGGAGTAGTAACCACGGAAAAAGTAATTTCTGTGCATGACCTAATATCCGCGGAAAAGCGAATCGGCAAGAAAGAAATTTCGCCCTGTAAGTTTCGTATCTGTGTTTCGTGTGCGATTGAATGCTGCATAGCAGCCGTAACTTATGATCTGTGGTAGGAGCAGTTGTGTTAATTCTCGTAAATGTGATTAGAGCTACATGATGATGTGTATAAGCTATTTTACCATTGGAAAAAAAAATATTTGTGACGGTCTTCATTGAATAGTTTGTTGGCGAAACTGTTGCGTGAGATGTGTTATATTTGTCCATAACGGCTTTAGGTTGTGTGTGGGCTACACAATACTCGTTAATACGGCTGCGGTATAAATTTATAACAATACGGTGAGCAATGTGCATTCTACATAATGTACAGAGAAGGTGTCGCTTGTGTTTGTCAAATGACAGCCAGAACCTGTCAATATTTGATCCACAGTTCTGCGAAGGAATCCCCCTGTCAATGAAAATCATGGTTTGTGTTTCCCTGACGGTGAGTACATTCATGTCCAGCCAGCATATTATATACATATATGTGAGTTAATGAAATGATTTTACGTGGCATTGCAACATGTCCTCTTAATTTGCAGGTGACCCCAGAAGATTTTTTGCCGAAGCTTATATGTACTCATTGCATGGATCTGGTTAATCGCTTTTACCAGTTCCGAGAGACGTGTATGAACACACACATGAAGTTGATGCAATGTTCAAACAGTGAGGATAGTTCACAAGTTACATCTACATCAGAGGTTTGTATGTGTGATGTAATGGGCCCATTACAAAATACATATTTGTAGTTGCAGAGTGGCAGCAGTGCAGATTGTTGATAAAAATTATACTGACTGTGTAAAGAGCTGTTTATGCAAGGGGAAGGTAGTTATCATGATGTCAGCATTTGTTAGAAATGCAGCATTTGCCAGCAGTAATACATTGGTTATGACTATGACAGTGGAGAATTTTTGTATGGTAACTCTTGGCTTAATGTGAGTCACATCTGAAGGTTACTAAATTTCATTTACTATAGAATAAAGATTATAGGGTTACTAAGTTGCTCATAGATTTAGAATGGTATAGACCAGTTTACTATTTGGAGTCTGATTTAGGAACAGTTTTTTGGGTTTTGTTACATAATATGGTGGATTTCTAGGTTCCATATCAAGATGAAAAGAAAGAGGTTGTGGACTCACTTGAAGTGCCAGCGGTCACTGACATGGTACCAGAAGATGATGACAAAACTGCTGCTGAAGAGAACTACATGCAAGAGTTACAGTTGGCTGATGACTCTATGGAGACAGTTAATGTAATCTGTGGTGAGTTTGAAGAAGTTGTTGATACAGTTGATACAGGTGGCATGCAGGAGTATGAAAAGGAGGTGAATGAATATGATGAAGAGGAAGGCTTGGTATTGCATTTGTCATCAAATGAAGATTCATTTGGTGTGTCCACAATTAAGAAAGAAGGAGTAAACAGTAATGAGGTGTTGGAAACTGACACAGGAAACCTTGAAGTGGGTTGTTTTGTGGCATTAGAGAAACTTTCTGGAACAACATATACTCTGAAACCCTTGAAGAAAAGTGAAGGAGCCAATGAATTAACAACTGCAACATCAGGTCTGCGACGACGATACAAATGTACAGGATGCATTAGGGTATTTTCCACGCTCAGTTCTCTTGACAAGCATTGGGACACCTGTCAGCAATATGTTAACATGAATGATAGTGGAGAGCCAAGTAAGGAAAGTGCAAAAATGCAAAGTGAGCTGGAAGAGACAAACAAGAATGGGCCAGAAGTGAAGCTTGAGGGAAGCCCAGAATTGGAGAAATCATCTCAGAAGCACAAGCGTGCTCGCTGGGGAGAAGGACGCAAGTACCCATGTTCAACGTGCGGTAAAGTGTTCAAAGTACCAGCAATGTTGCGTAATCATGAAAGAGTCCACACAGGGGAACGGCCATTCCTCTGTAGTTTGTGTTCCCGCTCATTCACGCAGATGTATGCCCTTCGTAATCATGAGCAACAGCATCGTGGGGAGTCGCCCTACCCGTGTGAACGGTGTGGCAAGGGTTTCTTCCGACCTTCGGACCTTGAAAAACATGTGCGATCACATACTGGGGAACGCCCATACATGTGTTCTGTTTGTTCCAAGGGCTTCCATCAACTGAGTGGCCTCGTGGTGCATGAACGAATTCATACAGGTGAACGCCCTTATACTTGTTCTTTCTGTTCTATGACATTCAATCAGTGGGCAAACAAACAACGGCATGAGAAGACACATGCAGGGGGAACTAAACCATATTCGTGCGACATGTGTCATAGGAAGTACTCTGAACGGAAAGAGATGGAACTGCACCGTGCAGGGCATGGTGGTGGGCGACCACATGCTTGCCAGATATGTTCAAAGTCATTTAGGAAGCCATCAGAATTGAGAGATCACTTGCGACGTATGCACATGAATGAACGTCCGTACCAGTGCCAGTTTTGCTCCAAGGCATTCTTTGTGTCCCATGAACTGAAGCAGCACTTAATGGTTCATACTGGGGAACGTCCATTTGGGTGTTCATTCTGTCCACGGACATTCACGCAGAAAGGAAATCTGAAGAGGCATCATGAACGACACCATAGAAATGAAGTAATGGATCAAGAAGAGGCTAAACTTATAGTTGAGGAAGTGGATATGGCAGAAATGCAGCTTACTGTAATAGAAACCTCAGACTGTCAGGAGCATCATGCTTCTGAGTGAAGGAGCTGTGCTGTGCTGGTGAGCACTGCATTAAACTGAACTGTTCTTAAAACAGTTGTATAATCTTCGTAAAGTAGCTGTGTGTGTAACGTAACTTCAGATGGTTCAAACACACATCATGTGATATTTTGAGCCTGGATCCAGTTACTGTAAATATTATTGTACATTGTACAGATACAACAATTTCAAGATAGCTTGAGAATGTCAGAATAAATATGAAATTACTAATAATATTTAGACTAATCAGACAGGTAGAGGAGTGCCATGAAAGGTAGAATAGAATGCCAGTAAAACCCCCAGCCATATTTGTTTATACTGTGAGCCATCCGCCTCAAGGTCGGCTGTAACCTTGCCCTCTGGCAAGGGAGACCGGTTCGTTTCCCTCCTTACCATTCTCCCCTGAGGCTTTCGTCTGGGCATTGGCCGCTCTGTGGAGAAGAGAAAGGCGAGGGTGTTTTCCAGAGTTTTCCTTATATGTTACAAATTTTATATACTTCACTTGTCGACAATTTCTTCTTGACTTCTCACCAAATCATCTCCCTGGGCCGCTCGGGAGCAGGAAACGCCATTCTTCAGTAATTTGTCCCCGAGAAGAGCTACGCAGGCATTCAGGATATGTTTAGCAGGTAAAGTGAGTTTTGGACCCTTCTTATTCTAAATTGAAGTTTTGCATTTTCATGTTGCTGTGGATTCCGACACCTGCCTCGAAAGGGGTTGGTGCAGGCATACCTCCCCGCAAGATGTACCATGTTGTTTATTTTTACGAGACAGAGTAATACCTTGGTGCCTTATATTGCTTTCTGTGTGCCTTATGTTTTACGCACGTTATATGTTGAAGCAAGCCAACTAGCATTTAGTGTTGTGTATGTTTTGATCGGCTGTAGTATACAGGGGACTCTTTCGACACCAGCCAGGCCGACCACTTCACAGCAGCAAAGGGCCTCATAGAAATTAGCGGTACTCCTGCACTCGTCTCCACAATAGGACTACTCACTTGTACATTCAAGTGACTATTGAAACATTAGTATATGGAGACTACTGTGGGTTTTAACTCTTAATCTGGATGTACAGCTGACTAGATCTGTCTGTACTCCGGCGAATCAACTTAATAAACTCTTTTGTTTCGTCTCAACGATTGTACTATCTACTACCCCAAGAATCACACCCATTGCTCCCGCTCGGCAACACATCCAAAGTACTTGTACAGGTGGGAACGCATCAATTGTTAGTTCCCCACCTGCAGATGCAACACTGGTGTCAGGTGTGTGTGGGGTATGTACAGTAAAGTCACGACGTCGAGACGATAAGAATAGTACAACGGCCGAACGACCCCAAGAGGAAATCGAAAGGCGGGACTACGGAAACTGCGTGACAGGAATTTCTACAGTCCGAGAAGGAAGCTGCAGCGGGCAGAGAAAGTTCGTGTCCAGGCGGCGGGCAGAGCAATTTCGAGTCCAGGCGGTGAGCAGAGCAAGTTCGGAGTCCAGATGGCGGGCAGATTTGCAGGAACCAGGAGACGCCAACGCGGGCCAGTCCACAGCGTGTCGTCTACCTGAGCATCATAAAATGCGAAGAAAATGGCACATAGCATGGCATGTGCCACTTCCTCTAGGGCTGTCGAAGGAAAGAAGATCGCCAGTTGGTGCCGCTATTGCCGACTCCACTGTAATCAGGTAAAATGAGGTGGACAACCGCAGCTGAACAAGTGCAGAACCAGAAGCCACAGCGGATTACGAAGTACGCCCCCCTGCCTACAGCAGCCTTTGTAGTCGCATCACATTTCTACAAGGTAAGCCACACTCAGGCGCTCCTACAAATTATCGCAAAAGGGAACGTATGTTTTGATTTTAATCCCATTCTGCGCATTTAATGTTCAGGATGTGCTAGATAGCATAAAAATAAGGTACAAACTTGTGAATGAATTAAAATGTAACGCAAGTTGTTCCACGAAATCTGACAGTGTAGCTACGTTGGTAGAAGTAGCTTGTATGCACCAGTAACTTTAATGTTTAATGTGTACTGCCTGGTAATAATAATTTTTAAAAAAATTGTGTTCAGTATATGAGACAAAGAAAGCTGCTGTATTTCAGCATGAGACACGTGTTTGTTGGACACTGAAAAGCAATGGAAATCATTGGGAGGCAGTTATCGCACTATTTCGGATACTGTGGAGATAATTTGCCAACGTTTGGATAAGAAATAAGTTTTTTGTCAAAAAATTATGCAATTAAAAGAGGTTTTATTATTTGTGTGGCCGTCATATGTTTAGTTCAGGGATGTTGTACTTGGTATTTACTGTCAGCTGGTGAGAGGAGAACTGTCAATGTTTAGAAGCATCGGAAGTATAAGAAGGCCTGTAGGGTGCCTGGTTAAAGCCGCGTATCAGTGACGTACAGTAATGAAAGTAATTGTAGCTGTTGAGAGAATCTGGTAGAGGATCCTGGGTATGTGCCTGAGTATTAGTGCAGCAAGTTATGGCGGTAATGTTTGTGGAGAGATGTTCAGAGAGAGGATGTGATAGAGGATCCTGGGTTCAGAACCCGAGTAAAGTTATAAGGCCTTATGCACCCTGGACGCGGGGTTAATATAGTTTCAGCTGCAGAGCATATAAAGAAGTTTTATGGGGTTATTGGAAGAGAAGCCATAGGGCTGTAAGAGTTAATAGAGGAGTTAATAAGGGAGAGCTGCACAAAAGTTTTGGAGGTATTAGTAAAGAGATATAGGATGTGCTACAGAGCTGCTGTAGTGTTGAGTTATTGTTGTGAGAGAATAGTGATGAAAATGATATGGTAGGCGTGAATAGGCACGCACATTTGGCAGATATGTGGGTCTGCACAGGGTGAGAGATAGGAACCACAAGGGATCAGAGGAGCAGCCCCGATGTGCCCCTTGCGGTGAGCTTAGGTAAATGTGAGAGTTGTTTGAATGGCGGCGCTGAATACGAAGGCTTTGAAAGAATATTTTGGAGAAGTAACAATATGGCTGTTAGCGAATGCAAGAGCTGATGTTAGCAGAAAGGAACGTTCTGTCTACATTTTTACAGTGAAATGTCATTCATTTTAAATACGTGTTAGGTGTGTAAAGAGAGAAGCTTCGTTGAGATTTAGTAGAAGAGGTCATAAAATCAGCATAGTTGTGTACAGGCAGCGACGTGGAAAATAATAATGTGTGATGGTAAATATGTGTGATAGATTGTTAGTGGAAGTTAGGGTTGATCGTAGCCGTAGAGAAATTGTTACGGAAAGTGAAATTAGAATTGATAAGGAGACACAACTGTATGGACAGCATATAGAAGGGTGCAGTTTGAAGCTTAGATGTAACATGTAGTGGTAGTAGTTATGAGTTTGAAAAAGAAAACAGCTGACCGAGACATTAGAAATAGTGAGACAGAGAGAATAGTTGGTCAGGATTGCGAACAAAAAAATGTTTATAACATATAAGTAATTCTGTCTGTTATGAAACTACAGCAATGAGAAACTGCAGGTAAAACGTTTATTTCAAGGGAAGGTTTGCCACAGGAATACAGGTTATGTGAGCTAGGGTGTGAGGTTGTAATTTGTTACTTGAATGACCAGGAAGAGAAAGAAATTGAAACGCGTTTGTACATTCCTTGCATGTGAGATTAGCAACTTCAGATTTGTCGTATTGTAAATGCATGCATTTAGTAAGATTATTATGGGGTTTACTTTTTGTTTGTATGAAGTAGGAGGTAATATGATTTTGTAATGGCAGATACCAAAAAGGCAAATTTTTACTACAGCTTTTTAGTACAAAAATTGCAAGAAATCCATGAGGTTTTGGGTTATAAACCATGAGAAGACATGGAGTCAGGAATTGTAACTGTCACATTACTGCAGTGAACCTGTACGAAATGTTAATTGTTGAAATTAGAAGGGCGGTTTAAGTTAAGAAAGAACATGGGGAGTGAACTTCGATTCCTGTTGTTTTGAATTGTTAATACATATCTAAATTTTGAAGTAAATGGTTCTGAAGTGTTTTAGGAGGCGTTACTGAGTTACCGCAGTGCATTGTGCTACGTGACGTCAAAGGTCACAGCTACAGAATTTATTGTATTTGCGACAGATTTTGGTGTGTATGTTTGACGATAGCCGTAATATTCAATGCAATGTTTGTCCTCGTATTAAAGGCCACTAAATGTAATTGTGACAATATTCAATTTATGTTTTCGCAGTGATAATAGGATGTTTAAATTGTTTCCTATAGTTACATTTTTTGTTTGTAGACCTTCGATGTTTATTACTTTTTTAGATATATGTAATGTCCTTGCAGCATTTTGGCAACTGATGATATAATGTATTAAATGTCATTGTAATTTAGGGTCACGTTAAATAAGGCGATGCAAGATCAGTAGAGGTATGGATGGAGTGTGCGATTGTTAAAGAAAAGAGCAATTTAGGGGTTAGAAAAGTCAGAAATATGAGAAGGGTGTCTGCTGGGTGGAGTTAGGCAGTGCAGCTGTGAGCCTTGCTAAGGATCGCTAGTCCCTTCCATAAATTTGTCAAAGTGCTATATGCTGTAACAAAGAAAGAGAAGAAGAGGGTCAGGTTGGTTTCAGATGCCATGAAATGTGTGGAGTAAATCAGAACACATTTTACTTTTAAGGCAGATGAAGGACTATTTTTTATGCTTGTAACCATTTAAATTGTGGC
>Ga0136643_10009789_pt1 | contig 14120 bp, 5 predicted proteins | sample TergutLab28metaG_FD_96883 | JGI IMG/M metagenome (GOLD analysis project Ga0136643, IMG submission 96883) | Labiotermes labralis P1 segment gut microbial communities from Petit-Saut dam, French Guiana - Lab288 P1 (version 3) (version 3) | ecosystem: Host-associated > Arthropoda: Insects >... | reverse complement strand
TGGAATTTTTCATTGACATAAAATCCTTACGATCACACTATGGCCCTAGGGTCGACTCAGCCACTAACAGAAATGAGTACCAGGAGCATTTCCTGGGGGTAAAGGCGGCCAGTGCATAAGGCTTACAACCTTACCACCATCCTGTGCCGTTGTCATGTAATCTGAGAACCGTAACTTCCTGGAACCCTCTGGGCCACTCCAGGCCTGTAACGGGGCTGCTTTACCTTTTACCTATTAAATGACATCACATTACTCCCTATTAAAGGCACATCAGAACAAATGGGTATGAATGTGCAAGACTGTTGCACCAAATATTGTATTGTTAAAAGTCAATACATGGCAGTCTAGCTATGAAGTTGATTCACATGATAATACTTAATTGTATTTACGGATGTTGTCTGTAATCAGCCTTACAGAAAGCCATTAATCTCATCAAAAAGTCCACTTTCGATGTACATATGTTCGCAATGATAGCACATAAAATCATTTAATATGGATAAAATAAAATTCCTCAAGACAGTTTCATTGGGATTGTAATAAGAAAACCATTCAGTCAATGTCAAGTTTCTTAAAGTGTACAGATGGAAGTGACAGTTGTTTCTTGCACTTGCATTTTAAACTGCAAATCAAACTGTATGGTTCTGCTTTTCATGCAAATGTGTCAGCAACCTTTACAAAATATTTTCACATGGCAATAATTCTGCATTGTATATAGATGTGTATGAAATTTAGTAAAGGGTTCTTACTTTGAGTGCAGTTACTTCTGCACACAGCTCATCATGGCGCTGCTGTGCTCCCTGTAGCTGCTGCTGCAGCCTCTCTGTTGCCAACTGTATCTCCCTTTCTTTATCTGCCAACATAAGCAACTACAATTACATATTTTACACACATCTGTACCCCATGGCACATCATCAAATATGTTCCAGTTTTTATAATAATCCTTTCATGTTAGCGATAGCACCCATTTGTCCTGGAATTAATGTATCCTCACATACCACCATCCAAATAATTAGAAGAGAATATAAAACACAAGTCACACTGTAGCATTATTATACATTATAAAGCTTTACATCTCTTCATCAGAAAGCAACATGTTTTGTGAGATGCCACGTAGAATCTCACAAAGTAAACAGACTGCCAAACCATGAGAGACGAGAAAGCATGTCACTTTTCAAAATGCATTGCAAATGGAGTACAAAGAATTAAAACAAGCACGTTAAACATCTAATAGTCCTGACGGCATCAACAGAAACAGTAATTCTAACTAGTTTTTAAATTAACTCCATTAACTACATAATACAAGCTGGGTTGACAATTTTCACATCACACTTAAATTATACAGGAATCATAACCACAAATACCTGCAAGATTGTTGTTCAATTGACAAAATGGATACAAATTTCAGTGTTGGACATTAGATAGCTCTTTGTAAGAGCAGAACACTGGCATAACCCTGCATAAAAAAGCCCAAGAGTAAATTTCAGAGCTCTAGAGGACAATTCTGTATGGTTTTCTTCTCCGATCCATTTTCCAAGAAATAGACACATCTTCCTAAAAATACTACACATGATTATGATACTAGAACACCAACTAATGCTTGGAGCAGGGACCCTCATGAGAAGTTAACACGCCTAGCTAGCCAAGAAATTCCCTACACTGTATGGAACTGAAAGGTTCATTATCATGTTCACAGCAGCCCAACATCCATACATAGAGCCAGATTAATCCACTCATGCCCTACTATCCCGTTTATTTAAGACTCATTTAATATCATCCTCCCATCTATGGCCAGGTCTACTACTTAGTCACTTTTCTTCAGGTCTTCCCACCAGTAACTAAGTTTTTTTTCTGTCCCATGTGTGTCACATATCATGCCAGTCTCATCCTCCTTGAATACAACATTCTAATGACATTTTGCAAGCAGTGTAAATCACAGATCCTCTCATCACACCATTTTCTCCAGCTTCCTATTACATTCTCCCCTTTGGGTCCAAACTCTCCTTAGTGCCCTCTTCTCAAACATCTTCAGTCTATAACATTACCTAAACATGAGACAAAGTTTCATAAGCATACCAAAGAACAGTCAAAATTTATAGCTTTGTATATTTTAAGCTCTAAATTTTTTGACTGCGATAGGAAAACTAAATTAATACCGAACTTACAAAACAAAACTTCTTGACTTCCTGTTCTAGTGTAACTAATCTAACCTCCACAAGATAGATCTTGTGGTGGAGGGGGACAACTTACAAGTACACACTGCATAATATCCTCTGTTTGGAAGTAATGTACCCTCAGTCCATCTGCATGTGACAGCAAATCTGGTCTCTCTCTCAGATTCACAGAAACATGAGGTCCCATCATAGACTAAACATACAAATGATAAATTTAGACTTCACAAAATCTGACCTTTCTGAAACTGCTCCAGCACAATCTGCAGGTTGCACAGTGCTGCTGAATGATGGTGAATTTGATCCTCAGCAGCTGACAGTTTCAGCTGGATTTCATCTCTCTGTTGAGCTATAAGTCGAGCCTGGCCCTGCAGGGACTCCACATGTTGATTGGCTCTAATACTGACAGACAATAGCAATAAAAACTTAGTACAGTATTACCTAAATCTGCTGGCTAAGTACCCTTTTGGTACCATATGGCAGATGACTCTAGTACAGAAAATGGAAGGGCTAAAAATCCCTATGAAAATACTTAACATTTTGCTTCACAAGTACAGAATCATAAAACAAGATCTTGGTTTTAAAGCTGAATATCTTGTTTTCTTTATGACATATAATCATGTGACTATGCTACAGAATGGATAATCTTGGGTTCCATTCCTTGTGTAGGAAGGAGTTTTCTCTGATTCAAAACATCCAGATTGGCTGTGGAGCCCACCCAGCCTCCTCTTCAACTGTCTTTCCCTCGGGATAAAGCAACTGGAACATTTAGCTGCCCACTCACCTCCAACAAGTGCTGCGTTTGAGAATAAGCAGAGCTATACCTCTTCATACCCTATATGGGACAAGGGTAACTTTGCCTTTTTGCCTACTTACATTTAATAATGCGGACTGAATGATCATAAGTCTGAAGTTTTTTCATTACCTGTCTGCTGCACATGTTCACATAAAAACACACTGGACTCATGGTGGCGTTAAACTGTGTGCCTGATGCAGTCAGCAATATGGCATCCGTAAAGAAGAAATATATAAATTTTCACTCACAACATACATATTGCCAGTTGCTCAGTGACAAGTTACAACATGTCTTGAGCCTAAATAAGGCCATCATCAAGCATCGCAATATAAATCCTGCTATCAACAGTTTGTATATTACTTCCTTATGTATGTATCAAAATGGGATGTATACACTAAAGAAAATAGCATCCACTGGTGCTGAAGTCCAGTGCACAATATGGTTTGGCAGGTTCACACCCATTGCAACCACTGAACACAATTTTCAACATATGTATGGAAGTGTACTGCCAAGTGCCTCACTGACTTGTCAAGGGTTCATTCAATTAATAGAAAAAGGAAACAAGCTGAAGCAAGAACCAGCAGGAAGACAACAGACTTCAGAAGAGGATGCTGAATGGGTAAGGGTATCATGTTTATGGGGTCCTCGTCCTCATTACAGTCTGCTGCAACTCACTATACCCCACACCATTATACAAAATGTGCTTCATCCATGGCCTGAACACAAACTTACATAGACCTCCTTCCTATTGGCTCAGGCTATTTTTGAGCCAAACCTGTATAAACACTCCAACTTTTCTCGAATACAGTCATACTTCATACCTACCTGCCTATGAAGATGGAACAAACAAGAGTGTTCCAAAATGTTGGCATATAAAATTCAGATGATGGGGAATTACCCAGAAGAAAGCATATAACATTCAGAACACGGCGAAAGTTTGAAATCAAGATTACATACACCAGTGACTCTCCAAAAAGTATAATATGCACATTTCCTATTAAATGAAAGTGACGGAGGATTTTCAAATTGCTTGGATAAACCTCCAACTTTCACACCCTTGCTATGATTGTACTTGTTGGCTTGCAACCAGTATTTCAGTTGCCCAGCTGTTACATTCATTCATTACGACCATCACACCAATTATGGCTTATTTCAGTGACTATATCTAATTCCTTTTGAGACAGAGAGGAGAATAATAAAACCTCAATGAATGCATGAAATCTAACCGATGGCATGCATTCATATACAGGTACACCATCACCACTATGATAACATGCTCATTAGTATAAGCAGAAATGTGCATGTGTCAAAGCCCCTCTTCCTGACGCATATAAACCCAAAATTATAAGAACTATACTAACCTTGCTGATGTGTAAGCCGTAGAGGAATTCTTGATCCTCTCTTCGGCCTGTGCCAATTTGTTCTGTAGCTCCTTCACCTGCTCTTCAGCATTCAGGGCCTCCTGTGTGTAACCCTCTTCTACTGCCACCAGATGGAGTCGTAACCTCTCAAGCTCCTTCAGAAGCACACACTCTTTCTCACACTGTTCTTGTACCTGGCAAGAAACATGATTTGGTAGCAATACATAAATTTACCCTCTGATGAAAACTATAATTACCTGAGTATAGGCCCCTATCTTCTCTATTTTATCACTCTGCAAAAATGCCCCTCAGTTTAGGATGTGTCACCTTTTGCAAATGATACAACACATACAGCAGCTGCTCAAAATGTTCTTGGACTGCACAACCAATGTCAACTCTAAAATCATGAAATGTCTGTATAATGATTGGGCAATGCTCAGCAGGCTGTCTGAATCTTGTTCGTGGCTTGCAGTCAGTCCTAACATGTTATGTAGTCCAGTAAGACAATATTTGATTCAAAGAATGTACACACTGGCAATTTTTTAAACTGTCATTAATGGAACAGTGAATTTTTGTAAAATTTTGTTACAAAAAGAGACAAACTGCTAAGGAAACATGATATGTAACAAATGAAATTTGCTGATGAGATATTCTGCCAATTACCAGGTTTCTAATGGTATAAATGCTTTAAAAGTCAGTTGAGAACTGTGGGAGGGTGACCACTGTTCCAGCCATACATCCATTTTTGCTAACATAAAAAAATTCAATGTAGCCTATGCCTTTTCAAGACCATAAAACTGTATATAGTGTGAAATGAATGGTGCAGTACACACCACAATCCTTTCTTCACATAAGGTTGGAGTAATTTATACTATGTAATGATATCCTGATGTACATTTGTCGTTTATTATGTAGTATAAATAATCCTGAATGCTTGAATATGGAACGTACGAAGTTTGGAGTCATTTTTTGAAGCATTAGCAGAACAAAAAAATTACACACTTCCAGCAGGACAATGCATCTGCTGACGCAAACCAGAGAATTTAACACAGGTGTTGTGAGCTGTTTTCACTCCTGGCCATGAATGTGTTAACTTTATGTATCAGGAATTCTCATAAAGTTCACAGAAGAAAGCTACGCCCTTTGGAAGCTTTACAGATTTGGGAAGTAACACCGATGTGACTGAATGAATGAATATGTGTGCATGCACATGTACATATGTACAGCCAATTAAAATTTTAATTGTATGGTATAGTATGGTATGGTGTCCTGCTTAAGTGAATACAGGAATAACACTACCTTTGCTTGCACATACTTACACTCAGCATTTACGTAAATAACATTTACAATGTTACATTACAGCACACCTCATTATCCGGAATATCACTTAAAACTGAATTAAAAAGTAATGTTTTGAACTCGCAATAACAAATACTATAATTTCACCTAAAATACGCAATGCACAGTTCACACACAGCAGATACCCCTGGCTGATTCCTGTGGGTATATTTGTAGCAGAGTATAAAAGCTGTCACAGGTTTAGCAGACATAATGAATTCAGCATGTGCTGGCAGTACTAAACATATTAAGTACCAGTAATCAATTTATGCTCCTGTATGAAATAAAATGGGCTGCTCACAATATTATAATCAACCAATCCACTCCTGCTCTAACCAAAAAGTAAATCAGATTGTGACATGACATAAAAAAGCTCAGAGAGAAAGGATTAATTAGAGCTTTGTATAATTCTTGGATCATGGTAGGATCTTACTCCACTCTTGCATTATAACAGCTATCACAAATCACGTTTTTCTGCCAACCGGCAGGGAATGTAAATTTATGGTTGATAAAAAAATGTATTATCTGATGCAAAAAAGACACAATTATGAAATAAATGGCATTTTGTGTCAAATAAAACAGAGATTCTGCACCCTTGTCTGAAAAATGCAGTAAATTTTATTGTTGCATAAATATATGAAAATAATATCTAGGGGGGTTTTCTTACATGTGTTCACATTTGGCAACGCAGGTGTTTGAAAGATGAGAGGCATGCAGCAGTATTTCAAGTCTGACCATCCACATTGCTAGTCAAGATATTCATCTTCAATTCTCATGAGTACCTTACTTAAACACAGAAATTTTTGGAACAATGTTGTATAGCTGAATGTCTGGTGTCGTTACAGCGTAACAACTAACATTTCACACGTTTATTCTTGTTCATCAATTAAAGCTTGGCAATGAATATTTTATACATAAATATGACAAATATTTATAAGTTTAGACTATAGGAGATGAACAATGTGTAACAGATTTTCTAACACACTAGAGCTCCATTAAAGATTCATCTAGAAGCAAAAGCTGTATATACTTTAAAATGAGAAAGATCTGAAATGGAGGCTGTGTAAATATCAATCAGAAAACTACTACTGCAGTTGCAAAAGCATCACTTTCACTCTGAATTTAAACCTAATGATGTTTACCATTAATCCATTTTATATTCACATTTTACATTCATTTTATGGGACACGAAAGAAAAAAATTACAAAAACTACTACAATTAGGGTTTCATTATACAAGGTATAAAAGACCACTTCTCTGTCAGCATGATGTACTCGAACGATTACCACCCTCCATGTACCTTACATCCAAGACCCATAATAATGAGTCTGAAATGTTCTCATGTAAAAACAGCTTCATCAAGAGCTTTCTGACCAACCACATTCTGGCTGACTTGGGAATCGACAGTACACTAAGGCAATAGTTTGCAATCAGTTCTAACATCACTTACACCGAGCATAATCATGGCATAATTTATGCAACCAAAGCTTTAAAGTTGTAAACACAAATCCTAAATTGAGAGTCCAAGAGGTGAAATGATTTTGTGTGTCTATAATGGAGGAAAAACAAAAAAACTAGAAACTCGAAACTCTACATCAGGCAAAACTATACATTATGTACGTTCGGTTATGGTCAGGAGCACAAAAAATGGACATAAAACACAGGACAATTTCAAACTTAAGAAACCTTAGATCAGGATTATACTATGACCAAAATTTTTATTATGTGTGGAACTCTGCATTGCAATACTGTTTACAATGTAATGCCAAACATTGCTTATAAACTGTAATGATTCTAAGACTGATGAATGACAATGTCATTGACAATGCAGATAAAGGTTACAAATTCACCATCCAATAAAGCTCCAGAGTTAGTGGAACCAGTCACACAGTCAACTATGTTTCGGAAATATGACATTTCAAACTCAACATGGGTGTAAACATATAACTGTACATACAGATGCTCTTTCAATTACACCAGTTACATAGCACTAAATGGTAAGGTGACTGCAAAGGTATACTGTAAAGATGGAACTGCATTTGCAACCTATGCCAACTTCAGCACAGAGTTGGAAGAGCCATAAAGATATCAGACAAGATAATGTACATGGGCAAAGGTGTGAACCTTGCATCTCCTGAACATGACAGGATGCTACCCATTCAACTGTGAGATCCATTATATCAATATAACACAGTGACATCACAGTGCTTTTAAGAAATTAGCATCATACCTCATTTTGTAGGTATTTGTTTCTAGTTTGCTCCTGCAGAAGGCTGTCTGCCATTCGTGTGTATTCGGCCTGCAATGTTTCCAGTTGCTCTTGAAGACCCTCACGTACCGGGACATCCACATTCACTGTCTGCAGTTATACAAAACATTTCAAAATTCATTCAGAAGCAGGGCCTTAATACACAATGAGCCCAGACAGTGTAACCAAACTTTAATGATGGCAGAGGAAAGAGATTTTTCTCTTCTCCAAAGCACCTAGACCAGCTCTCAGACCCACCCATCCTCTTATTCCATTGAGAGTGGGGTCACTTCCCCACTTATGGAAGTGGCAGGGGCAGAAAGCTTTTCATTCATGTCCACCTAGTGTCAAGATTACAAAATCATTAGCATTAACTCTTCCATATGCCTTCATCACATGCACAGGGACTTCAGTTTGCCTCAGGACATGGGACTTTGCATTGACATACTGTGCATCTTATGGGAAGATGCTGTACAGATTTGACAACTTGCGAGATTTGAGGTTCTCATGCAAGTAGCTGAAGATTACAGTCTTTTGGCCTGTGGCACCATGTATCCAATTACGAGAAATGATGTTTCGGAGAGACCTTCTGCCTTCATCTTCAGGGTCAACCTTGATGATAAAGGCAACAACACAATGTAACTCTCACACTTTCCCCTTCACTTCACGAACAACAGTCAGTTGAAGTGCACAAACAAATATTTACCTGTGGGGTCATGTGCATATGCTATGCCAAATGTGAGTAGTCTACTGAAGGCCCACATGTACAATCTATCATCATTCAAGAAATGGAAATAATTCAAGGGGCAGAAGAAATTATAAATTGTGCTGCTGGCATAAAATACAACATTTAATGAAAGTCGTGTAACAGGCTGGATTAAGAAGAACGAAATGGTACAGGAAAGCGGAGGGTCATCTGTAGCAGGAAGATTTAACATTATGAAAGAGGAGTTAAACTCTGTGAATATGTTAAGTGACGTGTCAGTTCCAGTAAACATCACCAATCAAAATGAGCCAGTTAACAGGTGGCAGAACATGAAATTCAAATGACAAAAATTGTATTGGAATAATTTGTGTATCAGGAAAAGAAACGCATGTCCTCTGTGACAGGGCATCAGATGCTGGAAAATATGAGGCTGTAGTAGATACAAGCAACAAACACAGCATTTCATCATCTTCATAAACATCAAGGATTTGACCCTTTGATCTGTTCCATCTCCAAAGTTACAACTGCTCTCTCCAACTTTTCTTCGGTCTTCCAATTGTTCTCCTTCCTTGTGGCCTGTAGTAGTATGATTTCAAAGGGATTCGGCTTTGTGGCATTCTTTGCAAGTGGTGAAACCAGTTCCGTCTGTATTCATCTATCTTGTCTAGTATGCCTGTAATCTGTAGTTTGCGGAGTATGTAGTCGTCTGTCTTGTGGTCATACAGGGTGCAGCCTGCCAGAGGTCTCAATAACTTCATTTCTGCCGCTTCAATTCTTTGTCTTTGTGAGGCTGTTAGAGTCCAATTTTCTGACCCATATAAAAATGTAGGTAAAACTGAAGTGTTGTATATTTTCAAAATAGTTTCTGTTCTCACTTTCCTAAAAATAGTTCTCTTAATAGCACCTATTAATTGTAAAAATTTTGCGAATTTGGATTCTACATCATTGGAAAATTGGTAAGATATACTGCAACCTAAATATGTAAACTGGCTAACTTGTTCTGGTGTTTCATCGTTTATAATAATTTTTGTTCTTAGGTGATCTGCCCCAACAAAACTAAATACCTTCGTCTTTTTCGTGGCAATTTCCAAATTATATTCTTTAGATATATTATATAATAAATAGACTGCCTTTTGCAAATTGTCTTCTGTGTCAGAAATAATAAACTGGTCAACTTTTTTTTTTTTTAATTGTGTGCATAGCTTTTCCAAAGACATGGGTATTCTAGGATGTCTGTAAATGAAATATATATCAAACAATGGAATGTTAAATACAGCTGATCTGTAATAAATCAGCAACTGTGACAAACCTTGGCAGAATCATAGAGAAATTTTCAACATTTAGGTGTATAAATCTCACTGCACTAGGACCAAAGGTGTCATACCCTTACTGCAAAACTCACCTTGTTATGATTATGAGGGACTGGTTCAGTGTGTTTCTGTTCTGACAACTGAAGCACCTGCTTCTGCAGATCTTTTACTTGTGAATGTAGCAAATGAATTGTGTTTTCCATTGCTTGCTGTTCTTGTGCATGCCTTCGAACAAGTTCAGACATTCTCCACGCAACGTCAGCATTGTCACTTTCACCTGCATCATTACAAGAGGCTAACTTTGTGTGTCCCTTTTCTAGCTGCTGAATTCTTGACATTGCAGCAGCCAAATCATTCTGCATGTTGAGCAATAACTTCAGTTTCTCCTCATACTGTTGCGCCAAGTTAGCATATCGGAACTTCATTTCTGCAAGTTTATTCATCTCCTGCTCCAGCAGACCAGTCAGTTGTTGAATTTTATTGTTGTACTGAACATTTTCTTGATGCTTCACTTGAACAGTTCTCAGTAACTCTGTTTTTTCATCATTAAGTCTGCTTAGCTGTCCAGAGACTGACTCTTGGAATTTCACAAACTCTTCACTTTTAGAATGGGTGTCATAATGATGTAGCAGAGTTCCTGAATTTCGATTCAGGGCTTCAATTTCCATGTCCTTGTCCTTTATGATCTTTGAAAGATTTGCAATTACTTCCTTTGCCATATGTGCCGATTCGTGACACTGGAATTGACACTCCCCCTCGCATCTGGTGGTACCAGACGTCTGTTCTGCAATCATTTGCAGCAATTGTATGTTGTTTGCTTTAAGTATGTCATTTTCATGTGTCTTATTTTCCAGAAAAGACAGAAGTTCCTGTTGTTTACTCTGTAAAATTTTTATTTCTTGTTTCATTTTCAACACTTCTTGATGGTTCCATATTGCACATTCCTCCAGGACTCCACTCTTGCTTTTCTGAGTAACAACTTCAGACTCGAGTTGTCCATGTGCTGTATCAATTTTCTTACAACCATCCTCCAGCTGTGACTTTGCTACCATAGCTTCATCCAGTTCTTTTTCAACACCTGCTAACTTCTGTCTCAACTCTTTCAATTCCAGTTCCAGGCTCTCTTGATTTCGAAGCTTTCCTTCCACAGCAAGTAGCCTCTTACATTCCACTTCTAGTTCACACTTTGCTGATGCAACCTCACTCAATTCCTGCTGCAGACTGAAGTTCAACTCCTCCTTTCTGATAAATTCCTTCTGTAGATTCTTGAATTTTTCTTCAACAGTATGCATAATCTGAATCTTTGTGTCTAGTTCAGCTTTATCATTTAGTACATCCCTAAGCTGTTGTTCTGCAGAGGCTGCTCTCTCCTTTGCCTCTTTCTCCATTTCTACAATATTATGAAGCTGCTGTTTAATATCTGCAAACTGTTTCTCCAACAATAATTTGTCAGTTAGTAACTGATCAGACTTCTGTTCCATTTCTGCTAGCATTTTTTTCAACTGTTCTACCTCTTGGTCTAGATGTTCCTGACGATGAATTCGAGTCTCAATCAAGTACAGCCTTCTGCACTCTTGTTCCAACTCATCTCGCAATTTAAATGCCTCACTCAGCTGTCTTTCATATGCCTCAGCTATTTCCTTCCATCTATTAACTTCTGTGGCTGTGGCCTGATATTCTGTCTGCACCATGGGAGAACAGAGTCTTTCAACCTCTTGTTCTAACTGCTGCTTCACTGTTGTCAAGTTCAGTATTTCCACATCTCTACTATGAAGGTCAGATAGCAGCTTGTTGTATTTACTTTCTGCATCTGACTTTTCCTGGACAATGTGTATGAGGTTCTGCTCAAATAACATCTTTTCATCCTTAAATTTAGAAATTTCTTTCAACTTTAAATTCAGTTCTTCCTGGACAACGCCTAATTCCTTTTGGATCAGTAACTTAGAATTCATTTCATCATTTAACTGATCTTCCTTTTCATTCAGTTTTACTTTCAAAGCCTCCAAGTCTTCTTTACAGTTTTCAAGTTCTTCAAGTAACTTCCGGGAATGGCATTCATACTCTGAAATCCTCAGTGAAGTCACTTCCAGCTCTCTTATTTTAGCTGTCAGTTGCTCATTTACACATTGTGTTTCAAGGAGGTGCTGCTGAAGACTTGAAACATCTGTTTGCAAATGCCCCTGTGCTTCAATGTGCTTCTGTAGTTCTTCTATTTCATCTTTTAATTTAGACTTGTCAAGGTTGGAGAGATGCAGCTGGTCTTGCGTGTAGGTTACCATATTTAACAAGCCCTCATTTTGACTTCTCAGACTTTCTTGGTCAAGCAGTCTTTCCTGGAACTGTGCAACCTCTTTCTCCAACTTTTCAACCATTTTTTGGCTTGAAGAAACTTGATGCTGAGTCATGGCCTCCACCTTTAGTAGCATTTGTACTTCCTCTTCCAGGCTACACTTAGCTGCTAAAGCTTCTTTTAATTGTCCACCTGCACTAGTTGCTGCATTCTGCCAACTGCTAATTTCTGCCTCAAGATTCTCTTGGTTTCGTAGTATTGCATTTGCTGTCTGCAGCTTACTGTCAAGTTTCTGTCCTTCTTCTCTCAGTGCCTTAGCCTCAACCTCAAGGTTTGACCTGGCCTCCCTCAGCACCTCTATCTCATTCTCTAAAATTACAATTTTCTGCTCCAGTGCTTCTGACTCCTCACTCTTTTCTAGGATGGGAGCCAATGTCTCCCCACCACCACTCTTACAAACCATCAGCTCCTCTATCAGAGTTTCAACATTACCCTTCAGTGTCCTACACTCACAGTCAAGTTCATAAGCTGCCTTGCTGCGCTCTTCATACATATGCTTGACATCTCGGAGTTCCTTCATGAGCTCTGTAACTTTACGTTCCAATGTGTCTCTTTGCCATTTACATTCTACACACATCTTGACTAAAGCTTCCACAGTCCCCATGGGCGTAATGTCATCTTTACTGTTACTGTTGGAGCTATAATAATCTCTTGGGATTTCAAACGTTACAAGTTTCAAGATCTTTTCCTGAATTTCTGTCTCCAAATTCGTTCTGCATTTTACATGCACCTCATCATTGTCTTGAAAGTCACTGCATGGTTCAGTCTGGATTGCTTTGTACAAGTGTGCTGGAAAACATTCTGTTCCCACATCAATTTTTTCAAAGCTTTCACTTCGTGTTCTGCGCTCCTCAAACTCAACCCTCTGCTTCAGGGTTTCTGACTCAGACAGTAGTCTTTCATACTGCTTCAAAAGTGACTCCTTTACTTGCAGCAACTGGTCTGAAAAAACACGAAGCAAAAACAGCAAGCGGTCACATTACCATAAATATAAATTTTGTGTGCTTTTCAAGCGTATCATCTATTCCTGTCTACAGAAAGAAAAATGCAGACCCTAAATGACACAATTTCATTTGGGTTTGCAACCTTACAGTCCCATTACAATCAACCTGTCCATATGTCCGTATGCATGAAACAACTCAAAGAACTGCTGAGTGGATTTTCATAAAGTCTGATTCTGGTTTTCCTAAAATTTGTCTCACTATTTCAGTTTTAATTTAGATCAGGCAATTATAATAACGAGTTTACAGCAAGACATACATGCATTTCTGCGACTATTTGAAGCAAAACTCAGTAAATATTTAGGGTAAAAGATACTCAAAACAAAACTTGTAGAGGGGAATGAAACACACACTTTACAGCCAATACATTTTTACCACAAGTCTTAATGGTTTTCAGGTAATTGAATGAGAGTACATTTCCAAACATACTAAACAAATAACTATGTCCTTACAAATACAGAGTAACATTACTGAAGCATCTTTTTCTTGATAATAATTAAATGCAATTCCACCTCACCTGAATTCATGGGTCTACATGGACATAAATTCATATTTCATTACAGTATAATCAAACATGCTGCTCTAATCATACTTCACTTAAATGTAACTGTAATAAAAAAAAACTCCGTGGCCTTAGTCCGCACGCGAACTATACCAACGGAGCGGCCGCCGTCAGTCAGCGAAGTTAGTGCCAACTTTTGCGGATAGAGGGGTGTCATGTGGTCAGCGCAACGGGTCCCCACAGCCGTTAATCTCTGTTTTCTAGACCTGGAACCGCTACTTTTTTCATTCAAGTAGCTCCTCAATTGACCTCACGAGGCTGAGTGGACCCCGTTCCAGAC
>Ga0136643_10009788_pt1 | contig 14120 bp, 9 predicted proteins | sample TergutLab28metaG_FD_96883 | JGI IMG/M metagenome (GOLD analysis project Ga0136643, IMG submission 96883) | Labiotermes labralis P1 segment gut microbial communities from Petit-Saut dam, French Guiana - Lab288 P1 (version 3) (version 3) | ecosystem: Host-associated > Arthropoda: Insects >... | reverse complement strand
CTCCAACATGTTTCGGTTGCTATTTTCAACCATCATCAGGGAGCCTCAAAGTTCTGCTAAAGTTACTTATGTGCGTTGTATATATGGTGATAATGGTGTTGTGACAGCATGTCTTTATAAGTGGCTGATGTTTCCTTGTCTATCAGAATCTTGAAGTCGAAGATTCTGATAGACAAGGGGAGGACCGGTCATAACATATCCGGAAACATCAGCCACATATAAAGACATGCTGTCACAACACCATTATCACCATATATACAATGCACATAAGTAACTTTAGCAGAACTTTGAGGCTCCCTGATGATGGTTGAAAATAGCAACCGAAACATGTTGAAGGTCTATGAATGTTTTTAAAGTGTTTTAACCAAATAAGGTTTTACAATATTTTAAAGACAAGGTGCATTTGTTGGTATTTTAAATGAATGGTTGTTATTGTTTGTTTTATTATTGTTTTTGCTGTTGTTGCTTCTAGACCATACTTTTCTTAAACATCCTTAAAGAACAAAGCAGCAAATCCACGGAGCAGAGTCCTTCTTGAAAAGCTAGCAGTTCCTCAGCTAATCAAGAAATTCCTTGCATTTTGTGGAATGCCAAGGTTCACTACCATGTTTACAGCCGGCCACTTGTCCCTGCTCTGAGCCAGATCAGCCCATTTAACACCATCCAATCCCATTTCTTTAAGACCCCTTTCAATATCATCCTCCCATCTACCCCTAGGTCTTTCAAGTGATTTCTTATTCACAGGTTTTCCTCACCAAAACGCAGTATGCTTCTCTGCTCTTATCCATACATACCACGTGCCCCGCCCGTCTCATTCTTCCTGGTGTAGGTCAAAGTGACACCAATCACAGACGAATGTGAGTCAGGCAGTTAGTGTTCTTGTGTCTTGTCATGTAGGTCCAGAATTCAAACCACTATTCAGATAAAGGATAATGACTAAAACAGACCACACCCACTTGCTGACACATCCCTGCCAATTCACTGTTGTCTGATTATCCATTACTATACTGTATAATTTTATGTACACCATGAATTGAGTGTGTCAACAATTCTACTACTACTACTACTACTACTAATACCACTACCACAACCAATAATAATAAAACTAATAATAATAATACACAGCACTGTCATGTGTTGTTTCAGATTTGTGTTGTGTGTTCAGTGATGGTGCTGTGTGTTGGCGTAAGCATCACTCAGAGCTCTGAAGTGGTGCAGGAGCCACCTGAAGGTTACTATGCCTTTGTTGAATCTCCAAATGCAGAGCCACCCAGAGTCAGGCGTCCACCTTATCAGAACTCAGAGAAGGAGTGTCCAGGTTTGTGTCTGAGCCAGAGACGTGGCCTAGGCCCACACAGTGTAAAATTTGGCAAAAAGTACTAATGTCAATATGTTTCATTTATTTCATTGCTCATTACATAATGGAAGTGCATACACTGGAACCCACATTATTCTGTCTTTTCACTATTAGTCTGCATGTTTTACCCAAAACGACCATACATACAAGTAATTCCTTTAATAGTGGTCTTACACATTGTAATGTTTTGATCAAATTTAATTGTGATATGTATAAGCCAACTGCAAACTTTACAGTACATGAAATCTTAGTCAATATATTTACATGTACTAAGCTTTCAAAATAATTGGTTTGTACAGACTTCTCACTTCATAATATTCTGTAACTTTCATATGAGGTGTTTCTGATACACTGTATTGTCCACAAAGGAAAATAATTCATAACCAAATAATGATACAGGAGTCATAATTAGTGCAGTCAGTGTAAGCAGAGCATAGTTTGTTTGTTTGTTTGGGATGTTTGTTTGTTGTTTGATTCCATGAAAACAAATACAATGTTATCATAACTTAACCTCCAATAGTATCACAGCATGGATAAAATACGAGTAAATAGCTATGGAATGTGTTTTGTTGTTGTTGTTGTTGTTGTTGTTGTTGTTGTTGTTGTTGTTGTTGTTGTTGTTGTTATACGATATGGATGTCTCTTGTCACAGGCCTTTTCTTCCTGGTACTTCTCTTGAACCAGCAGTGATCCCCACCACTCAGGCTTCAAGCTTCCCATTACAGTACTTTCCATATTATGTGTGATGGTCCAAGTATAGCTGTCTTTTGTAGTGAATCTATTGAATGTTTTCCTGGTACATTTTCCAAATTTTTCCTTAAGCTTATCATTACTATTCCAGTGGCTCCAGTTATTACTGGTACAATCGTACATTTCAGGTTCCACATTTGCTGTATCTCTATACATAAACTCTTGTATTTTAACTTCTTTTACACTTCCTTTTGCACAACATTTCTGTCTGCAGGTATTGCCACATCTATCAGTGTGCATGCTTTCTCTTTATTGTTTTTAATTATTATATCTGGCCTATTTGCTGTAACTTCTCTGTCTGTGTGTACTGCTTGATTCCACAACACTGTGATATCTCCCTCTTCACACACTGGCTTGAGCATGTGTGTGTACCATTTGTCTGTGGTTTCAGTACCTAAGGCTTTGCATATTTAGTAGTGCAAATGTGTACAGACCTTATCATGTCTCATTAAATATTCATTCTTTGCCAAAGTGGGGCATCCCAAGGTTAAGTGGTCAATAGTTTCTTCATGTTGCTTACATAACCGACATTTACTCTCAATTTATTGTTGTTGTTGTTGTTGTTGTTGTTGTTGTTGTGTGATCTTTCTCAGAAAAATACATGCAGCAGCATAGCATACTCTTTCATTATGTGCGTACAGTATATAAAGGAGACCATGTTTGGTTCTATAAAGCTATTGCTACCATTATTATTCAATACTAAATAATTAATCAGTAATTAATTATGCTTGGAAAACTTGTATTGGAAATATGGGAAATTCAGTGTCTTGCATTTCCATGGACTATTCAAAATCTTGCTTTTAAAGTAATATCTGAAAATAGATGCTAACATAGGAAACTCTATGCAAGAAAAGCTACTATCGGTAGAGCACATGAACTATTATATTGTAGGAATAAGTTTTGAAAAACACTAACCAAAATCCTACTCACTGGCAGGTAAAGGCATTAACTGTTACAAAGTAATCATATTTTATAAACCAACAAAATGCACCTTTGTTAAACTAATATTTTAATATTTACCATGTTGTCTATATGTTTTGAAACTAAGGGTTCATATTCAGGAAGACTGTTGTACATACAAGTACAAGTATGGTATAATTTGTTTACATGCCAACAGTATAAGCAGTCATCTAGGTGGAAGACTACTTTTACCATTGGCATGTAAACAAATTATTCCATACCTGTACGTACAACCGTCTTCCTGAAGATGAACCCTCAGGTTCGAAACATATAGAAGACATGGTAGAAATTAAAATATTAGTTTAACAAAGGTGCATTTTGTTGGTTAATATTATATGATTACATTAAAACGCATGGTGCAAAAATCAAAATTTTTTACAAAGTTATGAATAATTAATTATGCTTAAAAAACTTGTATTGGAAATAATTCGGTGTAAAAATTTATCTGTGATCTGTAAAAAAAATTCAGACTGAAGTTTTTCAGGTAAGGATACTAAATATTACATAATTAATTAATAATTAACTGTATCTGAGAAATTTGTATTGGACATAATGTGGGGTAAATACCAATGTATGAAGTGGGAAAAACATCTGATCTGTCAAGCAAGGCATTTGGCTACATATATTGACATTAGGAAAAAAGTACTAAAAATTACCTCAAAGTCTAATTCCAACAGACAAAAAAGTTGTTCCACATGAGAGCTGCAGTCACTCAACACAAAATTATATTCAGTAAATATAAGCCTTATTTGTACTGAATATAATTTTCTGTTGACTGATTGCAACATTCATTTGTATTCAGTAATGCAAAGGAGATGTGCCACCTTCAAGCTGTTCCAGAGTTTCACGTATATGTGGAATTCAAACCAATACATGAACTCAGGGCTCAGATTGGCACACTGAAGTTTTGGCTAGTGGGGGGTTGAACATGCATCCCAGAACGGTTGACACCACCATGAAGTTCTTCAGCCACCCAATTAAAGAATCCAAAAGCACCGAAGGATCAGAAAAAGTAATCCACCTTTACCACCTCAGTCCCCAGGCATCTGTTTTGCCAGTGTAATCTACAGGTGTAGAAATGCTGAATCAACATTTACAGGTGTGACCCAGCCCACCTGTACATAAAATATCATCCTGTGCATTATAACATGTTTGATTTCTCATTTATTTCCAATCTTGGAATTATTATTTACAGTATGTACAACAATGATCATATTCATTCTTCCCTCAGCCCATCTCATGGAAGACATTAGAGCCTTTGCTGGTTACCACTTACACTACACCCAAAATCACAGTTACATTCGTTGGGAGAAAAGGTAAAATTGTTGATATTTCAGGATTCTGAAACCTACTGACAGTGCAGAATGACCTGTTATCTTGCATGTCAATGGTCTTGGGAAGAAATGTGTCCCAGTGCCATTTTGTTCATCATAAATCCCACACAGATTATCCTGAATTCAAATTTTGACCTGCAGAGTGAAAAACTAGTAACTCACTAACTATATGAAGTATGGCATGGCCTCAAGACTATGAATGATTGAGAGTTTGTATATGAGTGAATAAATGAATGAATGGATACATATGTGTGTACATGTATATATGTTTGTATATGCATGGGCACACATTTCAATTTGTATCTGTTTAATGTCACTGTTTTCAAAGTAAAGTATAAAGATGGAGCTGTTTTGCTGTATTTCCTCTAATCAATTCCCAGTTTATTCCATCACCAGTATGCATACAGAGAACCTCCAGAAATGTCTTAAATTTAGTTTTTTTATGTATTGACTAGGCATACATGGCTACAGCCCACAGAATTCCCTGTACAACTTATGTGGAGATCTCAACAAGGGCTTCATCCCACAGAACCCCATAGGACAGAAAGTGCTGGGAGCAGTCTATCCTTTGTAAGTCACTGCATAATAGGCTAGAAGATAAGTTACAATTTATTGTAGGTGAAGCAAAAAGCTTGATATTCAAAATTTCTCTGCATGAAATGTGACTTAAGACCCATACCCTCATGCCAGTAGAACTTGTTTATGACACATGGCTGCAGTTCATACTTCTCAAAAACATAAGTAAAATCTAGTGGGAGCAATGTTGGAGATACACCAGAGTTGTCAGATCCATACCTAATGCTGTAGAATTCCTTTAATCTAGAAGCTGAGAATCTGGAAACCCTGATACTTGAACAGGTGAGGCAGATCTTTGGGGGACAAGTTCAAAAAGCCCTCCAAAAGTGTCTCTACATCAATCATTGTAGCATCTCCTGACCTTGTCTCCTGCTCCATTAAGTTCTTCATATATGAGGGCGCCTGATCCAGAGTTTCCAGTCTTTCAGCATCCCCATTAGAAACTACAAGAATCCAGAAATATAGAAGGGGACCCTGATTCCCCAGAACCAGCAGCTGAAGGAGATATGCAAATGGAATACTCCTCCAATTAGTTGTGCAGCCCAAATATAGGAGCAGGAACAAACATTTGCCTGTAAGATCTTAGATCAGTATGAGTACAGTTTGATAGTTCAGAATTTTGATAATCCAGCATGTGTAGAGTCCCATGCTGTTAGATTAAAGGAATTCTAGTATACTTCCACACTTGAATTTACTTTATATTTCTCTGATCTGAAGCTTGATGTGCCAGTGTCTATGTCATAAACATAATGTGTTTCTGCCCTTTTTCAGTGAGCTCATACGCAATAAGACTCTTGAGTTCTTTAGCAAGACACTACCTATCCTGAAGGCAGATGAAACTCTTCCCAGAGTTGCCAAGTACCACCAGAACCCAGCCCAGTGGAGTACCAGTTCTCTCACTCACAACTCGTAGGTATCTGGTTACAGGACACAAGGGCCTTTCTATATAAATTTATAGTTGTTTATTTCTGCAAGAGTAACCCATTGTTATGTAAACATGAAGTTTTTCACCTTGTTCAAAAATGCCTGCCATTTGACCCTTCCCTGAGCCACTTTATTCCACTCCACACCTTCACATCCATGTCTCGGTGACAGATTTTAATATTATCCTAGTTCTCCCATTTTTTTGTAGTCATGAGATTTAGTAACTTTTTTTCAATTTCTTGTTTCTTCCTTGCTTGATACATACTGACCCAACTTGTTCTTAACTCAGTCACACTAACAATATTGTTTGAGGAGCTAACCCGGACATCCTCAAGGCTTCAAAATACTGTTACCCACTCACCTGATGTCCACTGACTATGCAACTTTGCAAGTAGACCTCAAAAGAGTCATTTAAGTAATGGAGTTTGTTTCAGTTTTTTTAATCTGTTTTATGAGTATGTTGGTAGGACTCTGCAGTCATTTCCCTTTGTATCAATAATACAGGGGTGAAGGTAAAAATTGTTTAAATTTGTATATAGTTGTAGACATGTAAGAAGATTACTGATTGCTTCATGCGTGGATGAAAACTTTATAGACATTCTTTTCAACAACAACACACACTGGTAACTTATACAGTGTATTGGTATGTTCACAATTAATTGGGATTGATAAAACCATTGTGAACATCAGAATCCATTTTCAATATAATCACCAATTTAATTCCAAAGCTCATGAAATACCAGTAATAACAAATACAAAGCAACCTCAAAAAGCACAAAATGCATGAATGTTTATTTTTAGTGAATACAAATAATTTTTAGAAACATGGACTGCATTAAATGATACAAGGATGATCTCATTCCATGAAGCATGTAAGCATTCAACCTCACTTAATACAAGGCAAAGCTGAGCAAGCCAAGAAAGATCTGCACAGTAACAGGAGAGTGGGGGAAGCTGACTTGCTGACCATGGTGTCTCACTTCAATTTGTCATAACCAGGCATGAAATGCTGAAGTACCAAACATCGAAGTTTATGAACATTAAGACTGTACTGTAAGAATGTGTTTAATTCCATCCCTTTTGAGATGTTAAAATTTAATAATAATGATAATGGTGATGGTGTCACAAGAATGCTGTAAGCTGGTAAAGGAATTGTATATTCTCAAGTAGGATATTCCACCACTTACTCACCACTCCAGCAAATCACTGCAGACTTATAACATAATATTATGGGTACTGGGTGTTGTTCCCTCTGGAGTAAAGAAGCCAGGGCTTGAAGCTCACAACTCACTTCCACCTGATGCCAAGATTAAGAATAACTGGAGCTGTACATTACTCCACCTATAGGCCATCACAGCATAGACATGGAAAAATCTACCTGGGTAACATTTGGACAAAATAGTCCAACTTCTTCTAATTCAATATTATTCATTCCTTGAATTGTGACTACAATCACCCACATACACCAAAATATGCACACAATTTATTACAATCACAAGTCCACAATATCCGCCACATACATGAACATGGACCATTTGTGATTTTATATAAATTGTGTGCATTTTCTGGTTCATGTTGGAGATTCTTCTGATTTGATTTTTTTATAAATACAGTTAAAATGCTACAAACGGAAACTGAGAAGCCTGATAATTTATGGAGTTCACAACCCATTAGATGTTTTTCACAAATTATACTTGGGTCATTACCATGAGTTTGGGAATAGCTGTTCTACCCTTTGTGTTCCACGTCTTGTTGACATGCAACTACAGTTTAATACACTATTCTCCATCCTGACAGATGACCTTTTTTTTTTTTAGAATAGTGCCAGATCACAGACATCGCACAAGGAGAGACACAGGGGCACCTGAGCCTGCAGGGGACAAGGAAAGCCTTAGACAAGCAGGAGAGAAGACAATCATCAGCACTATCAAACGGGAAGCCAGGAAGTTCTGTGAAAATGGAGGAGGAATGTGAGTCAAGAATACAGTACACACTAAATTCCATTAATCTGGCACCCATGGAATTGGACAGTTGCCAGATTAATTATCAAATATTTTGTATTATCAGATAGAATGTGTACTGCCTTTAGTTCTTACAGGTTATGTTTTGTTTCTATATCTTTATCTATATCAACATCTATATACAGATGCCTCACCATCCCAATTAATCTGGATAAGTGGAGTTCTATTGTATATTGACTACTTGAATTTCCATCTGGGTAACAAAGCTGTTGCACTGTAATATAAAAATCGTGATGACTACCTTACAAGCCTGGCTTTCATAAACCTGTCATAATGTACCTTCACCTTGAGACTGTTGATGGATACTGTGATCAAACAGCCACAAGCCATACTCCATGCATAATATATTTTTCAGGTCAGGCTTAGATCAGGCTAGTATTTCATCTTCTAGTTGTCTGAATGCTCCTGTCTGGTCTTTCTGTGTGCAGAAAACAATATTTTACTTATCAATATGTACCAAATAGCATCTAAATTTAAGCTACCTTATGTAGCCATAATACTGCAGCAGGTAATTGCCACCATTTGCATAAAGGTGTGAGGACAGGCTGGATTTCATTTAAATGTATTTCAAAGGGTTTAGTAAGATTCTTCTTGGTCAAAGTGTGTATGTGTGCTGCTTCACCCTGCTTCAAGCAATTTTTCACTAAAATAATCTAAGTTACTGAACTACATTGGGTATCAGATTCTGCATGCTGTACCGAGCATTCAGTGGAGAGCCTCTGGCTTCTGGAGTGGTTGAACGCAGAGATGACTTTGGTGGAGAAACCCCTGAGTATCGCAGGGGGGACAGTGCACCCGTGCCTGCAGCGGGTGGACACCATGACCCTTCTCTCCCTCCGACACCTTGTCCTGCCAAAGTGGACTATGCAACTCCTGTTTTCGCCAAGAACTACCAGGGTGTATGGCGCTATGTGGTGCAGATCCCATATGAAGGTTACTTCACTCAGACTGTGGAAGTAACTAGATGTCTGTGAGTACAAAGTGCCTACTTTCATATAGTATTAACACTATCACTTTTGTGACAAGGTTATGATGTTCAAAGAATATTTACAATTTTTGCACTAGATCCTAACTAAAATTTTAACACTAACACCTATTTATATTTTTAGTAATTACTCGTATGTTTAAGGAATTACATGAACATTGTGGTTTAAAATTCACAATTGTAATGAACAACTTTGTGTTCAAGACAAACACGTTGTCATTACCTGGATGGTGGCTGCCTGTCTTCACCAAGATGGACAAGCCTGCTTGTTGCTGAAATTTATTACCCTGACACATTCCTGCCACCTGCACCAGGAGGAAGGTGGCCTTCACACAGAAATCCAGTAACTGGAGAAAATCCACCTCCAGTAAATGATTTCCAGAACTACCAGCAGTATTTACAAAAGAGAGCAGGTGTCCAAACGCCAGTGTCCACTGAGAGTTCAACAATAACAACACAGACACCAAGCAAACACCCCTCCCATTGTGATGGTGTTGATGATATAGGTTGTTTTCAGGTACGATTTCTTTCCAATAAATATTAACTTTATGGTATAGAGTCCACCTTAAGTAGTTGGCATTTACTGCCCTGATCATTGAAGAAACCCAAACATCAATCACCAAGTTCCAAAATCCAAACATTCAGTTTCACTCTTAACCAATTAAGTTCATATATTCTCAAATTATTTCTTCAAAATTATATCCTAATTTCATCCCCCAGTTTTTTTTCCAACTCCCCACAGTAGTCTTTTTGTAGACCTTTGCTAACAACATTTACATGAACTTCTGGTCTCCCTGTACATTCCTCCTGTTCCAGTCATATTCTTACGTGACATATGATCACATAACAATAAAAATATGTGAGGGATATAAATTTTAACATTTCATATTATGTCATATGCATTCAAAAGTGTAGTCACCCTTTTTGTCAGCACAACTATATTTTTGTTGCAATATAACAATATGTTACATGTTTTAACCCTTTCCAGTCACCTTCCAGCAAGTTTAGTTATCAAAATTAAAAAGTACACAAACAAGCAGCACCACAATGCTTTGGGATTCCAGGTTGTATCATGAATATAGATACTGTGAAGTTAAATATATTTAACACTAAACAAGTTTAAACTCTCTGTTTATATATTATAATTGACCAATTCATGCCCATGCTTCAGCACCTATCCAACGTAGGTATGACAAATTATTTGAATCAAGATTTTATTAATATCAGTGACAAGTGGTTTTAATACTTAGAGGTTTTCATGGTGGGTGTTACTTAGATTATGGTCATCCGATTTTTACACCATATAGCATGTAGTATAATCATTAGCAATCCAGGGCACATAAATACAACACCTGAACATTATATGTGTGTTTGTTTATTATTTTCCTATGACATGTTTCAATCATTCCATTCGACCATAATCAGGAAGAGGATACAAGGATATTAATGGAAAAGTATACTATAGAAGAGGCCTCCCCTTCACAGTTAACCTGGTAAAATACATTAAATATTATTCCCAATAAAGGTATCATAAAGATGAAGTTTCAAGAGGCTGCTGTGTAGTATATGTCTACATGTGACGATAGGAATCACACAACTGGTACTGATGCAACCTCAATTGGCAGTGTGGAAGGATTCCATGTGGTGTAAAGTTTTCTTATTTTATTTTCTGTATCACTCCCACACATGACTGTCCAAACCAACTGAATATCTTGTGTTGCTAATGAAAGTCATTGGATATTGACTGTTTGGAAACTGTTTCATGCTGTCCTCTGCTGACAAGTATAAATATGTACAGATTCATTTGTACCACACGTGAAGCATATAGGTTATGTGTATGCTGCTGTAGTTACTGTTATGTTGCATGTTCTTTCACTAATATAGTGTTTGTGTGGATTGGATTGCTAATGATTAATTAGCATAATGGGATGATTTTGCCCAACATATAGTATAAGTTTGTTCTACCATCATTTTCAAGGTTACCAAATTTGGTTCATTTTGTGAGGTGTCCTTCACCCTGAAGATGGAGGCAAGCATGTTCCTGCAAACTGCTGGAACAAATCTGTTCTACTACGTGGTGTAAAATACCCAGAAGAACATTAATTGGATTTAATGCTTATTTTATTTCAGGTCCGTTTATACTATGATTGGTTTCTCATCCCTGGGAGCTGCAAGTGCTGGAGACCTGACTATTTCTCTCGCTATGTCAGGCGGAAGGTTGTCACTTCTGATCTCTAACGCCACATGACACTAATCATTAGCTGATATCTGTACAATACCTACTAAACACACTCTATTATTAGTCAACCAGGAATAATGAAGGACACATAAGTTGACACAAGTTTCATCCTGTTTAGAGAGATATCCTTCTCATTTAAACATTTCCCATTATTGTACTCAGTAACTGTCAATCATTCCAGTCCCCTCCATTCAATTTCCTTCCTTCAGTCAAATTGTAAATTCCTTTCAGCCATTATCTTCTACATCTACCACTCCAAATTTTGAAATTTGTTTTTCAGTGAGTTAAATGATTTATTTTATAAACTTATTAAAAAAGTATTTTCTTTGTATCCCTAAAAAATGTATTTTTATATCTATATTCCTTTCAAGACTCTGAATGCACAGTTGTATGAATAAGGTCATTATTTATTTGTTGTCACATCACAGCATCCATATGCATCAAACTTAACACTGCACAAACATGTGGAACCCTGTTCAGTAAACATTTAGTTCTTTCTTTTGAATTACAATATAAGCTTGAGGATAGAAAGTGAGAGTAGCTAAATTTCATATTTATATCAATCACATACTTTTAATTACTCCCTTAAGGACTGTATACTCATTACTTGAATGTGAGAGAAGTACGATAGAAACTAAAGTGCAATACAGTGAGTTTCTATGGATACTTACTCATGTCAGAGACTTGGTCACTCTTCCTGTCATGTCAGGGTGACCCATAAAGCATTAAACTGATTTCCTTGTTGTGCTTTCAAGAAAAATGTATGTAGAATGCATTTACACAGTAATTATTATTAGAATACAAACAAGTCATATGTTTAAAATTAACTGCTGATATTATCTGAATTATGGATAAAACAAACTATACTTATCTGTTCTGAGTGGCAAGTGTCACTGATCTCAGGCAGCTCTAACACTGCCAATATCATTAAAGTCTTAAAACCTCCATAACTATGCTCCAAATGCAGTGTATCAGTGTTAAGGTACAGATATCCCCATATAATAACACAATTAACAGGTCAAAAAATTTAAGATTCCAAGACTGACTTTCTTATGTAAGACATATGCATGTAAAGATAAATACTTATCTTTACATGCATATGTCATATATGTCTTATGTAAGAGAATGAGGTTTGTAGCTGAAGAGTTAAAGGTCAGCACATTCCAGCACCCAATAAAGGAAAGTGAATTGTTCTAGCCTAAACACACTTAAGAGTCAATTATTGGGTTTCTAGAATTTATTCCTCTGGTACTTACACAAAACTTTGGAAACTAGATCTGTTGATGTTCTCAAAGAAATATACTGAGTTAATTTCATTAGAAATACCTGTCTCAACCACTGGAACAGACCCAGTTTCCAAAACATTGTATTCTGTTCAGAATAGCAGCAATGCAAATATACCTTCATTAAAACCCTTTGGAATGGATTTATGGAACCAAACTGTGATCAATGGAATCTTCAAAGTTGGTAACCCATATACTTGAATATGGCTGAATTGTGCATGTACAAGTGATCTGTTTGTTGTCTGTCATTGTTTTGTTTGCAGAAGTATGATTTATTCTGGTCACAGCAAACATATGAGTGGGCTTTCTGTTCTTCTGGGATATGATGCCACAGTACTGGGTAGCAGATACCCAGTGATGCCACATCATCCCAAAAGAACGTAAACCTCAGTTGTATCTCTACAGAAACCTGAAAACTGGCAACTTAATATTCGCTTTAGGCATATTTATTTTACTTAAGCCCAGTAAACATGAGCAGTATACCATAAATAATTACAGAGTTATGATTTGGTAATTGCTGGATCATTTATGAATATTGAATTTCTTTTAAATAATCTCTTTACATATATACTGTTACTTAACATAACAGTGTGCCATAAAACTCACTCAAAATCATAGAAAAAAGATTGTTTGCTTCTTGTTTCTGCTGTGTTATTAGCTCAAATGGGAATCGCTTGCCTGTTCCAGTTCACGTATTCAGATGAATTCTTTATTTATAGTTTCAGAGTGTAATAATGAATTTTTAGTCTCCATCCTCTGAGACATACATTGCTTTGTTGAAGAATGACATGAAGTGTTACTACCACAGATACATACAAGAAATTTACATATTGTATTTCTTGCAGAATTCTACTGTATGTTTTGAGCATAACTGTCATTTCCAGCTCTTTACAACAGCATTATGTATCTGAATTTCTAACTTCATGCACAATGGACTGAGAATTAACATAACTGACAATTTCAAGTAATTTTATAGTCATGCAGTATTGGGTATATTTTTAACATTAATAAAAAAAATGCAGAAATTACAGATCCACCATTTTAATTGTATTCCAATATAACAATTTTCATTCCATACTGTGTACTCATGTATGGCAGCAATGGATATGATTACAAAATAAGAATATTGTTCAGTCCGTTGCATAGTTGTTCTGTGGAAAATAAGCTGAAAACTAAAATATTATCTTTGGGAGAGAATAAGTATAAAATATGTGCTATTTCTGACATATTCTCAAAGGAATATAGACACTGAAGCACGTGCATGCGCACAATGTTTCTTGGCAGTAATTGATACAGAGTCCTAATCTTGACCCCTCCCCCGCTAACCACAGTTCATAACAAATCAAATAATGTCCTAATCTTGACCCCTCCACCGCTAACCTCAATTCACAACAAATTAAACATTGACAGTCCATATATGCAGTGTAATATGATAATTGTTATGAGAGGATTGTGCAAACTGAAATATTTGATTACATGGTACATGATATGTATCAGATTCATTTGAATAAAGGAAGACTGCCAGTATTTTGAAATTACTTATTATCATTATTTATAATAATAATAACAATGAAGTCCATCATTCCTACTAGGAACATAGGTTGTCTATGAGTCTATGAATCCTTAATAATCTCATTCCTACTCCTCCGCGTGTGTGCGTGTGTGTGTGTGTGTGTGTGTATATGTGTGTG
>Ga0136643_10009786_pt1 | contig 14121 bp, 9 predicted proteins | sample TergutLab28metaG_FD_96883 | JGI IMG/M metagenome (GOLD analysis project Ga0136643, IMG submission 96883) | Labiotermes labralis P1 segment gut microbial communities from Petit-Saut dam, French Guiana - Lab288 P1 (version 3) (version 3) | ecosystem: Host-associated > Arthropoda: Insects >... | reverse complement strand
ACTTACTCCATGGTGCAGAGTCCTTCTTGAGAAGCTAACTGGTTTGCAGCTAGTCAAGAAATTCCCCGCATTTCACGGAACCCGAAGGTTCATTACCGTACTCACAAGCGTCCGCCACCTATCACTATCCTGGGCCAACCCAATCCAGTCCACATTCCCACATCCCACCTCCTGGAGATCCATCCTAATATTATCCACCCATCTACGCCTAACCTTAGTTTTCTAAACACACAAATTATTTCTTCCCTTGGAATGAGACACCAAGTTGCGCTCCCATATAAAGCTACGGCCACCATTAAACAATATGGTCGAAATTGCGACACCGTGTAATTTGACCAATGGGTAACACCATTTCGAAGAAATCTGTTGTCTCCACAAACATAACAGAAGAATGACTCTGAAAACGCAATTAGGAAGTCATTTTGAAGCGTCGATATAATAATACCACACTGCATGGCGTCACAAACCAGCAACACTTAACTTGTCTCAGTGTGAACAGATATCAGAGATGTTATGAATTGTGTGGCAATTACAGTTGCAGAACACAGGGTTAGCTACGTTTAAAAATAATGCTGGCTAATAATTAAAGAAGAGAGAAGGTGTGGACAGAGGTCATTAATTTTTTTCTACATTGTACTGGGAGGTAAATTGACTTTACGCAGTACAGTACTTAACCCCAAAGGACAGAACGCTCCTGAAGGGATTTCTTTATAAACCATCAGTCACTTGACGATGTTGTTTCGGCTAAGTACATGTGATATTGTGCAAAATGATCATGTATGGTGAGGTTCTTATGTGGGAGGAACTGGTCTCTCCTGTCTCCAAGATACCACCCATACACTCCCGTAAAACACTCAAGACCATAAACATCTCATTTAGGATAGTCGAAAAACCGGTCGAGTACTAGGTTTAGACTGTTGTACTTACACCAGCTTTCTCATTTCGAAGGGATGGACAAGAAACTGTTTATGGCCAGGAGACAACTTGTTACCTGTAATAACAAAATATCGCCATGAAGAAGACTACTCCTACGCATTTCGTAGTTAACATTGTCACTGGTCAATAAATCCCCTGTATTTTACATAAGTCGAAATTTCATTACCGTCATTACAAGAGGCGACCATTGATCCCTGTCCTGAGTCAAACGAATCCAGTCTACCTTCTCGTAACCCAGATACACAGTACCCATTTTAATGTGTTATCAGATCTATTCCTAGGTCCCTCCTCTCTTCATTCTCCTGATACAACGACGTACGTGTATCTCGTATCTCCGATACGTTCGCATAAACCACCCATCTCAACTTCCTCAATTGCATTACCTACGGAATATCAGGTAAAGAGGCAAAATCACGGAGGTTTCCTTTATGCAAATTTCTCTAGCCTCCAACCACTTCTACCACTTGGATCTAAATTCTCGCCTCGGCAACGCGTTTTCAAACACACTGACTTGGGTAAAGATTACCGATGAAGGATTATGTAACAAACATAGGGAAGTAAGACGCACTGAAGACAAAATAATCTGTTCTACATACACTAGTGATTCTGCAACTTGAGTGTGCTTTGTTAGCAGTACCTACACATGACATTCCCCATCCGCTGTATCCTGCCCTAGAAGTCTTATTTGTCTAGATTTGTGATGAAATGGCATTGTGGATACAGTGTCTCCTTTCTCTTTCATGTTCAGCGTTGCTTTTGTAAACTCGCAACTTGACAATCCCCCCAGGCAGCCGCAAAATATAGTGTGAACTCACTCCCAAACAACCCGCACTCTGTTCGGAGCGACATGAAACAATAGACGATAGTCAGGCGGAAGTACATGTGGCGATGTCAAGCCAATTTACATTACAGCATGCTAAAGAGACGAGCAGCGTCGCAAAGACCTACCCTTTCAGAATCATCATACAACAACGAAATCGGATGTATACAGAGAATACAGTTTCTTAGGAAAAGAAGCAGAACAAATGGCATTGCAATCACCAAAATAAAATTTACTTCTCGCCTTGAAATAAAGCGTGCCCCGGGTGACTACGTAACGAACAGAATGGAAAAGAAGCACAAGAAGGAATAGTAAAAGTATCATCGAGAAAGGTACTGTGAGATTAATCGGAACTGAAGTGTAAAAACAATTAATAAAGAACTTTTTTCCGTAAAAAGAGGGAACAATGTAGGAAACATGTTATTAATACGCACAAAGATAATACAGCTAAAAATGCTACCAAAGGCAGAATTTGCAAATCGTGAACAAAGTTTATAAAAAAACAAAAATATATATTTTTAAAATCAATTTTAGGGCAGTAAATATGAAAACAACATGGAATACATGAACATGGGGAGTGTTTTAACTAGTAAATATGATTAGTAGATTAGAGAAAATGTGCACATAATTTCAAAAAATCAAAAACTGCGAACGAAGCGATAAGTATAAAATACAATACGAACAAAAGGTAAATATATAAATTTGTTCCAGTGCTTACGAACCAAAATAAGGAACATATTAAGCAGTGGAAGTAAAATGCGATGAATTCATAATTTCGGCGCCAGAATAAGGTGAAGGGTGGTTTCGCTTGATACCGGCAATGGACTGGACAGGAATTTCAGTTGGGTCCAGAGCCGGCGTGGACCTACTTGCGAAGAGAAAAATCCCTGCCCCTCCGCTTAAAGATTGGTTTTCAGTCAGTAACTACTCACTTAACTGACAAAGGTATTAACGTACTAGCAGTACTAAAAATAAAAGGAGGGTGACAGGGCCGGGGCTCAGGCTATTTTCTAGCCAAACCTTTTCCCTTATAAATACCCAACCATTCTCAACCCCAGTCATTAGCTAATGTGGGGAACCCCCTAGTAAGGCAACTCGGCAGATACTTTACGCTGACCGAGGGTTGACCCCGTCGCCTGAAGCGAACGCCAAGGGTGGCAGGGGACAACAGGCCAGTCGAGGCCATCGCCCACGATGGCCAAGTCGACTAAACGAATCGCGTTCGGCGCTGAACAACCGAGCGCCATTCGATTACCCTGCCTGAGGTTTTCCGCGATTTTCCTCAGTTGTAAGGCAAATGCCAGGGTATTCGATGCAAAGTCGGAGCACGGCCCGCACTTCCCTCCACCAGGCGCGGCGGCTTCACCTAAGCGCCTGACAAACGTCACATAACTCCAGTATGCGACAGAGCCAGTCTGGGCTCGGAACCCGGACAGCCAACCAACCAAAGTTTATCACTCCCATACTTAGTCTAGGGCAGCCTAGGCCCTAGTCTTTGGCAAGATCAGTCAAGGCCCTCAGCCTGACTTCCAACATCGTTAGCGTAAGCATAATTCCCTGTTAGAGTTTAGGTGTCTGTTACTGAGCCCAGCTATGCGGTCAAACGTAGGAATGGCTAACAGACAGGGGGACGTCGACTGGCGCTTCGCGCAAGTCTCCGCCCCCAGTTAACACTTTGGCTTGGCTTGACCCCAGTCATTCTTCATACCTACCCGCCTATGAAGATGGAACAGAGTATTCCGAAACGTTGGCGTACAAAATCCAGACGCTGGGGAATCACCCAGAAGAAAGCATACAACATTCAGAACACGGTGAAAGTTTGAAATTAAAAGTACATATTAATTAAGACTTGGTTGTAATGAGAAAGTGTTTGTTACTATATTTTATTCCTTTTATCGCTGGCATGGGCACCATACCTGCAACGAGATGTCCCGGCATGCAGGCTTTATATGCAATAAGCTGCTTTGTTAGGTCTGTCGATACAGAAAGACCATGCACTTGCTCGTAGCTAATTACAAACAGCCTTCCTTTTTTATGATTTTTATTCGCTTTACTTTAAGAATATTTGTACATTTAAATGAAGTGTATAAACAAATTCGAATAAAGGAACTATCGTTGTAGTTTACGTGAATTTCAAACCCGAAAAATATTTGATGTAGTAACAATACGTATTATTTTTGAGTCTGTCGAAAGACACCTCCAAAGATACTAGAGAATGACTCCGTCTTCCTCATTGCTCCAATGCGGAATAATTGTATAATCTTATTTATTATAAATTTTGATTGCAAATTTCAAACAATTTTATGTTACTTCAAAAGGCCTTTTTCTATAACATCAATAGCAATGTTGCCAGGTGAGGTCTCATGTGGAAGTTGACATTCCCGAGTCAGCAGTACTAACCTTCCTTCTCATCACACGAATATTATCCATATCCATTAGAGGATCTGACGCAAATATAAAGAAACAACCTTACACGAAAACAATCATAAACAGCAAACCTCACTTAAGTTAATGAGATAAGAGGAGACATAACGATAATAATATAAAATTAAGGGCAGGAAATATGAATTGGAGGGGCGAAAAAAGGATCTATAACACTAAAAGAGGGAAGAACCCCCCCCCCCTTTTAAATACCTCAAAAGAGCAAGTACACGTACAATAATTACTGCTGTAAAGTATGATAAAATTATTAATTCCAAGGAGTTCAAGGATTCGGGATTGCGCAATATGAGAGAGAGAGAGAGAGAGGAATCATTCACTTTGTCTGTCTGTCTATCTGTCTGTCTGTCTGTCTGTTCGGTAGCCAGCCAGCTAGTCAGCAATCCAGTCAGTCTTTTTTTTTTTACTAGCCATAAACACAATCGTCACAGGAGAAAGGCCATGAACAAAGAGAACTTCATACAAGAACCTAAAGCAACAAACAATACTAACCGAAGTATACACAGAAAACAAGCAATAATGGAATATTCAGGGGGAAATAATTGGGGAGACTGCTAAGAAACAACAAGGAATACAGTTTTCAAAGACAGATTAAAAATATAACAGGAAGAATTAAATACGAAATAAAATGAGAAAGACCATAACAGCACAAACATATAGCAGACGCGCTGAAACAATCGAAAAAAAAAAATAACGTTGAAATAAATAATTAATAATGAAACAAGAGCACGAGTAGCGGCAGAAGTAATAGTAGAGACACAAATAAAGTTGAAAACAGAAAGAAGAGAAAAACCCTGTGCAGCATTAATTAAGATGAACACGACAGAGAACTCGGTTTATTACAACAGCAAATTACTCGAACCGAAACAAACATAATGCGGCTAAAACAACACGAAGACGACAGAGCTACTTCAGTACTGTGAAACAGCCACGAAAACATCCCCAAGGGATTTAAATATTTTCACGGAAGGATCGTGGAATCTGCGGCAAACCGCGTGGGCAGCTCTAAAACACTCTTGTTTTAGCATCACATTAAAGTTAGCGTCGGAAAACCGTTGTGATCATTCAGGCTCCTCGTGGGCCTCGTCAGTGCCTCCAGGCAAATGATCATAGCCAACGTGCCCAATACTTTCCCGTACACATTCAAGAATCTTATGTGGTCCGAAGACATACATGTGTAACCCCTGCACCTAGTACTGTGTCTTTAAACAAATTTCGTTCACAAAGTCTTAAAATATCCATCTTCCTCACTAGTATTCCCGTCAGGTATCTACAGGCGACAAATACGAATACAGGTACACGGTACCAACCGTAGGTCGTGGGAAACAGGTTCCCCGTGTTATGTTGCCTGCGGAGAAATTTGAAATGAGAAAACCTTCTAAATCTTTCCATGTTAAAGCCGAGTCAGAGCGCCAAAGAAATTTTTAAAACTTATAAGACTTTTCTTTATGAAGACATATATTATATTACATTAAAAATTGGGAGTGTAAAAATGTACAAAGAATATAGCAAAACCCTAGCCAATTTGTGAACTGCATTTTGAAAACACATTTTCACCTCCCTATCAGTATATGTTGTATTCCACATGATGTGTCGACAAACAGGCAGGTAAAATTATACACATGATAATTGGTTCTTCATTCTGTGTATATAATTTCACGTTGCCCGCATGCAGACAAAAATTTTGGCAAAGTTGCCCGCATCACATAAAGGATTGAGCAGGCCAATTCTACTGATTCGTCACCAAACCGCTGCTACAAAACGTCCTCCATTTGTTTGTATGTACTCTGATTGCAGTTTACTTGAATATCGACAGCATTGTATCCCTAACAAAGTGTAACAAAACTAAGAAAATACGAATATCAAATATGGATGAGTTACAGCCCAAGCAGTATAGACAGACATATCAACTTCACTAAATATGTTCTCGTTATTGCCCTACACACGGCACGATTTCTGTACCTACGCCCGCAAAAGCGCATACCAAAGAAACCTCAGTTGAAACAGGCGGTTACCGGAACGCAACCATTGTATCACATAAACAATACACTCTATACATCCACCCCAGCCACTGATAGAATATCAGTCGGTTTATGGCATTTTGTCGATGTCAAACTACATTTTATGGCCTAGTCCACCATATTAAAATAATTTCAATGTCATCCATGAATACTTAATGGTCCATTTTCCTCTTTCATTTCCATCCGTATTAGTATATTCTATATTTCTCTTTCTAATTTCTGAAAACCACTCTTATGATCTTTTACTGCGGTTTCCATAAAGGCCAGTACGGTTGGTTTAATCCAGAACAATCGGTGGCTAATGTAGCGTTTGATTACTCTTAACGACGAAGTTCGCCCGGGTCTCGAACAACCCCCACCCACCCTCGTAAACACAAATTGATAAGCACATATCCCTCCCTCGCAACCCTTAACATGACGCATATCTGATCATAATAATTACAATTGGCCCAGCTTGTGTTACTGTTATTGAAACACAACTGTTAGATAGATTACCATGAACCGTCAGATTAGCGATTTATACTGAATCTGATCGGGGGGAGGGCGGTGATGGCGGTGGTTGTTGGTGGATAGTGAGAGAATTTACTGTCACTGGTATAAATTAAATTCTAAACCCTCAATTTAGACCACACCATTGCCAGTGTCCCTTCCCCTCTCTTGATTATCCATTCTCACTTGAATTCTGTGACCCTGCAAAACTAATGTCTCCCGTCTCTACAGGCTGTGCCCTCGACTTGCCTCTTGCAGAGGCACACCACCCACGAAACGCAAATATTGCAAGTACATTCATTTGGTTCGCAAAGCAGACCCATAACAAAGGTTCCAAAAGAGAGGGGTAGAATTATTCGGATTATAAATTTCGAGAGGAAAATACAGAAAAAATGAAGTTGATTGAGTGTTTACGCTCCTGAAACCTAATTATTTTTGAAAATATTTGGACAGTCGCGTCCTGGTAGCAACAGACAAATAAATACAACGAACAGAAGGGACTATTAGCGGAGTTACACACAAGAAACAGCTACTTTAGTTTGAAATACAACACTTTTCATTCGAAGCCTAACAGAAGTCAGTAATTAAATTTCGCCTCTTCACTACGATTAGAAGACCCCTGGTTATGCGTCCGATAGAGACAGTCCAAACTCAAAACTCGAATATAAAATACTGAAATCTGTGTTGCCTCGAGATTATATCACGTCACCTGAGGCCTGACGTTTCCCTCTGTTTCGTAGAAAAAAGTAAAGTTGTCCCTGTCTACGTCATGAGGGCATATGAGGAGGAAGAGAGATGTAGCTCCACTCACTCTTTACATAGGCGCTGCATAAATGTGAGTGATCAACGTCACGCTCGGCCGCTTTATCCCAGGTAATGAACCTTCGGGTTCCGTGAAATGCGGGGAATTTCTTGACTAGCTGCAAACCAGTTAGCTGCTCAAGAAGGACTCTGCACCATGGAGTAAGTAAGTAAAGGACCCAAGCAGCCATTTAACAGGATGAATAACCTCCAGAGCCGGTCTGGACATTTTGAAGAAGAAAAAAATTATCTTGCCCCATACGGCTTTCGAACTCCGGCCCGCCCAGTACAAGCCCTAGTCCCTATACCAACTATGCCCTCCCAGCTGTCTCCTCTATTTCATGATGCTATAAAATTGATGTATAGCCGTGTTTGATTACGCAAAACACCAGGAAGACATATGTATTAAGGAAAGTATAGCTCCGATGGCTATTAATCTCGACACCGCCTGGACGTTAGTGGCGACCTACACGCCCCGGTAGCTTCAGCTCAGGAGAAAAGTTCCCATTGCAAATGAAGCTGTGTAGGCCCACACGCTCCCGGTCTGGACTCTGTAGAAAAGAGAATAAATCTTGCCCCTGCCTGGAATCGAACCTCTATTCCTCGGTCGTCTAGATAATAGCCTAGTCGCTACACCGACTGAGCTACCCAAAGATTCATGTAATGTTCCTGCCATAACTACTGTACATGATATAAGATAAGCTTAAACAGAGCCACATACACACACACTTTAATTTACATAAGACTGCCAAAAATACGCCTAATCCATCCGCTCTATTATGTTCAAAATTAATTTCTTTTTAACATAAGAACCTTACTAACTAAACAATCTTATGCACAGTCACTACGCAACCAACCAGCAAACCAAGAGTCCCGTAGCCAACAAATATAATACGTTTGCGTTATTTACGTAGACAGGAAGCCATTAATATTGTCATTACGTAGGTATGAATGCTGTGGGTAATCACCTTAAGCACAGCCCGAAAGAAACCAATATTCAGGCACTCAATAAATTCCCAGTATTTTACGCGTCAAAATAAAGGTAAAAAGGCATATGGGAAAGTGGAGGTATAACTCCATTCATTCTTAACTTTCTAATGTTACAAGTAAAGGTAAAGTGTTCCCGTTACAGGCCCGGTGTGGCCCGGAGGGTGGGTAGAGTTATAGCTCTACTCTTCCATGACCGCGGCACTAGAAGGGGTGAGAGGTCAGCAGAACGCCCCGGCCGCACTTTACCACCGGGAAAGACCCGGTACCCATTGTAAGAGGCTGGGTGGGTCCCAGGACCGATCTGGACGGGCGGAAAATCTAGTCTCCACCGGGATTCGATCCCGGACCTTCCAGCCCGTAGTCAGTCGCTATATCGACTGAGCTATCCGGCCCACACGGGTCAAAATACGTACCTTTAAATAATTAGTGTCTGGATAGATTAATACAAACACACTATCTACTGTGTATATTGCATTACAACTAACTCCACTGGACAGAGCCCCACCAACAGCAGCCGACTGATCACCTAATCCAAAAGTTTATCGTATTCTAAGGAACAATAAAGTTTGTTACCGTGTTAACAAACGTCCACAGCATATCCCCTCATGAGTAATATAACTCTAGCTCACACACCCCCCAACACATTTTCTTCATGATCCATCTTCATACGGTCTCCTGTTAAGTCCTCATTCTTCCAAATGAACTCTTTCGTTCTGGTTCTCCAACCAAACATTATTTGCCACCCGCCTTGTCTCCCACGACTTCTACCTTCCCCGTCTACGTAATATTCCTTGATCTCATTTTCTTAATAATATTTGATAGAATTACGAATTATAAAGTGTATCTCGAACTTCCTCTTACTTCTTTCCTCTGAGATCCAAACGTTCGCCTCAGCGCCCTGTCTTTTGTCAGTTTTACCGTAATGCGAGTGACAAAGTATCGTACACATATAAATGGTACAGGCAAAATACGGTTTTGTATATTCTAATCCTCACATGTTGATATAGAAAACATGGAGAAAAGAGTCTTTAAAATTAATCAATAGCAAGATTCTAAACTGAAATACGACAAGGTTTTGAACTTGACGGTAGCAAGACTGGGAACTGAGAGGTAGTAAGATTCAGAAATGGATATTAGCCAGATTCTGAACTGAACTGTACCCAGATTCTGTATTTAATAGTAGAAAACCCCTGAGATTAATATTAGCCAAATTCTTCCTTGACTAGCAGTAGGGTTCTGCACTGAATAGTAGCCAGATTTGGCATTGAAATAGTGGCAAGATTCTGAACTGCATATTAGCCAGATTTGGTACTTAAAGAGTGGCAAGATTCTGAACTGCACAGTAGTCAGATTTGGCATTTAAAGAGTGGCAAGATTCTGAATTGCATAGTGCCAGATATGGCACTTCAGAGTGGCAAAATTGTGAACTGCATAATAGCCAGATTTGGTACTTAAAGAGTGGCAAGATTCTGAACTGCACAGTAGTCAGACTTGACACTTAAGAGTGGAAAGATTCTGAACAGAATTGTAGTCAGATGTGGCGCTTAATATTAGTCACACACTGAACTGGATAGTAGGAAACTTCTCCGAATTTAATCTGAAATTAATCCCGTCGTGAGTGCAATTGTACGTGTTAGTGTCACTCCTAAACACAGTATTTGAAAACCGATCATTTTCATAGGATTTATTACCTTTACATCACAGTTCGGAGCTGTGACAGTTTTTTCTCTTCACATACTGTTAGACGAGTGTCTTAAATGCACTCCGTTCAGAGTTCAGTTGAAACAACCTACAAGGGGGTGCTGAAAAGTCCTTAGCCCGACCTACTACCGATGTTGTAGGATGGAATCGATAGTGTCGTTGGAAAGAGGGGTCTGTTCATGTGCCGAATTGCAAGTTTTTTCTTGTTACAGAGGCTGAAAGGAAGCATGTCAGGAAACGAGCGCGATTTCAACAACGTGGAGACGCGAGCTGTCATCAAATTTTCTTTTCTTGCAAGGAAATGCTCCCAAGGAAATTCACGACATTCTGACAGAAACATTAGGGGAATATGCACCATCGCATGCCACCGTCAAAAACTGGGTGGCCCAATTTAAACTTGGTGATTTTTAACCCGTTGATGCGCCTCGTCCTGGAAGACCCAAAACAATGACCACCACGGAGATTATTGATCAAATTCACGAGCTAATCTTGGAAGACCACCAGATTTCGGCTAAATCAATAGCTGAGCAACTGGGCATCTCACGTGACTGGGTTGGGTCCATAATTCATGAAGATTTGGACACGCGGAAGCTCTCCGCGAAGTGGTTCCCGAAATGCCTGAACGCGGATCAAAAACGTCAACTGTGCCAGTTGTCTGAGCAACTTTTGGAATTTTTTCGGGCGATCCAAATGATTTCCTGTCGCGATTGGTGACCATGCATGAACCTGGTTATATCGCTATGACCTGGGGACAAAGCAACAATCAATGCAATGGCGGCATAGCGGCTCACCCCGTCCCCAAAAAATCCGAGTGCAAAAATCCGATGGAAAAGTTCTCGCCTCGATTTTTTTGGATCAAGACGGCATCCTCCTCGTTGACTATTTTCCAAAGGGCCAAACTATCAACGCGGAGTATTATTCATCTCTGCTGGTGCAACTGAAGGACACTTTGAAGGAAAAACGCCGCGGGAAGTTCACCAAGGAGGTCTTGTTCTTGCACGACAATGCCACGGCTCACAGGACACTTGCAACCCAGAAGATACTGGCGTACTGGGCTTCCAATATCTTGATCACCCACCCTATTCTCCGGCTTTGGCCACGTCGGGCTACCACCTGTTCTCTGGACTGAAAAAACAATTGAAAGGTCACCATTTTTCGTCCGACGCGGAGGTCATTGCTGCCGCAGAGAACTGGTTGGACGGACAAATTTATGAATTTTTTTGAGTGGCTTGCAAAAGTTAGAGCAACGGGCTAAGAAGTGTATTGACTTCGTGGGGAGTATGTTGAATAAATCCCGAGTTTGGTCGCTGTAGCTTGTTTCTTTCCTGGTCGGGATAAGTACTTATCAGCACCCCCTCGTACTTAGTATTGGTGAATGTTTTAAATGGATATATATATATATATATATATATATATATATACATAGGCTGTTCTGTGGCATTCGAGAAGCAACAACAAAAGCAGTAAGTTTCGCCGAACGATTTGCTTATTATAACTGATCTACCAGAAGTCATATCCCTGAAGAGTTGAATCTACACCAGCATTGCTATGGCAACACCAAAACTCCAGAAAACCCAATCTTTGAGAGACGGCAGATACAGCAACCGCCTGAAGTTCAGTAAGTGGTCGCATACAAACGCTGAACCAGGTATAGTGGGTAACAGAGCTATGGTGAATGTAACTGTAAATCTGATCCTAACATATCTATTTTAAGTCGTATCTTTCTGCGGTAGTTCATAAAACGCATTTTACAAGTTACAAGCTTATCTTGTTCGACAGCCGAAAAATTTGGCAGCCCGTTTGCTGCGCCTTCACATTCCTTGCAAAGAACGTACTGACTTTCTATTATCCCAAATGTGGATAGACTATCACTAGAGTGTTGTCCTTTAATAAACTCAAATCAGGGTTGTTATTGGTCTCTTTACTGGACATAACACTTTGAGAAGACATTTATATGAAATGGGGCTGAGAAATAACCCCACTTGCAGGAAATGTGGTACTGAGGAGGAGACCTCAGAACACATTTTGTGTGAGTTTGAGGCCTTGACTTCACTCAGACATACACATCTGGGTTCCTTCTTTTTGGACCCTGAGGATGTTAGGAAACTAAGTATAGGGGCCATCCGGAACTTGGTCAAGGAACAGGAATCCTTTAACCTAGTAATAAATCGTGGGGTACAAAGGGCCTGTTTTAAGGACTAGGTGCAACCGGCCCGGAGGGGCTGAAATCCAAATATCATTCATTCATTCATTAATGACTAGAGTGTAAACCCGAGTCTTTGGACACGAATTAGATTTTGTGTTTACAACCCATGATTTTCAACGTGTTTCACCCTTTGTGTAATTTCTATACGTAATTATAACAACCTGAATTTGTGCTCCTCTCTATTGAGTGGCATTGTCCATTCGTAATTTAACTCTAAAGGTCGCTGTTGACGTCACATACACGAACAAGCACGTGGTTAATTCAAAGTATCTCTAGAGTTAAAGTTTTGTACTAGCGAGATATCTGGTATTTATTTCGGTACGTAGTATTGGCTGCTCTTAGGGAGAAACAAACAGAGAAGAGAAATCGAAAGTAATATAAATAGAAAAGTAAACATGGCATGAATTAAGGGAAAGGAAAGAAAGGTCACACACCAAAGTACAGACAAGAATGTTCTCGAAGGGTGCAGCATGTGATAAAGACGGCAATACGACTTGTGTAGCCAGTGTTTAGAGATGCGGCATGTGGCAATGCGTGGCCTATAGACAATAGGGGTCCTTAGGTTTGAAATGTTGCCGCAGCCAAGTAGCTAAGAGGATTATATTATATAAGTGGGAGGTCTGGTTTGTATACTCAAGTCTGAGAGCCAACACATGAGTTCGCATCTTGTTCTGCATTTGCCCGGCAGTCAAACATCTAGCAAGCACAACGTTACAGCTCAAAAGTATACTAACTTACGAGTCTAACACCGAGAAAAGGAAATCCTGCTTCGGTGCGGCGACAGAAATTCGGCAACACAAAGCAAATTCAGAAATCGCTGTGTTTAAAAATATATCAATATTCGATTAAAATAAAATACAGCTTCAGTCAAAGCACAACATATATTTCTCTCACTCAAAATAGCTATATGTTTCAGCATGTAAAATCCATCAACGGGCTGATAAAAGAACTGCAGGTTAAATGCAGTTACGTGCTGAATATATAGTACATCAATGTATTCATTATGGGATCCCACATCACATAAATACAATTACAATAAAATCATATTAATAAATAATGAACACGTAAGGTTAAAAATTGTTTATTATATTATTTATATACATAAACAGTGCTTAATGAAGAGGTTTTATAAATAAAGGTGTTAATAATACATTGAAGTCTATAGGCGGATGCGCAAGAAGTAAGATTTTTTTCTCTCTCTTCAGTATGGCGTGTCGGAGGATATAGAGCAACAAAATTTGTTATTATGTTTGTCATTGTACGTATTCTCTACGCCTTACATACACCGTGAATCAGCAAAAATATATATTTTTAGGCCTCAATTGATATAAGACAGGTTTTTGGAACATAAACACAGAGATATTACTAGTTTCGACGAATTAATACAATTATTATTTTTATTAAAATATAACCAACTAATTGCACCAATATGTGATACTAAAATCTTATTTACACATTAAAACACGTCACTTGGTTAAAATACTTCCTACACAACTCCTACATATTTCAGTCTGTCAGGACCATCTTCAGGGAGTTTCGTTTTGCCTTATTTTGAAGTTGCTAATGCTTCTATGCTTAATATATATGGTACTGCAGCAGCATGTCTGCTGATGCAGTACCATATATATTAAGCATAGAAGCATTAGCAACTTCAAAATAAGGCAAAACGAAACTCCCTGAAGATGGTCCTGACAGACTGAAATATGTAGGAGTTGTGT
>Ga0136643_10009785_pt1 | contig 14122 bp, 11 predicted proteins | sample TergutLab28metaG_FD_96883 | JGI IMG/M metagenome (GOLD analysis project Ga0136643, IMG submission 96883) | Labiotermes labralis P1 segment gut microbial communities from Petit-Saut dam, French Guiana - Lab288 P1 (version 3) (version 3) | ecosystem: Host-associated > Arthropoda: Insects >... | reverse complement strand
CCAATTATTACTGGTACAATCGTACATTTCAGGTTCCACATTTGTTGTATCTCTATACACAAACTCTTGTATTTTAACTTCTTTTCCGCTTCCTTTTGCACAACATTTCTGTCTGCGGGTATTATTATTATTATAGTAAACGGGACTTATTTTTGTAACCAGCTTTGACTCATTGGTCTGTTGTAATTAAGAGAGAATATTTTCTGCAAGGTAAGAATACAATTTTTAAACACTACGTAAAATATCAGACTTCAAAAGGTTAGTGGATGGGAGACTTTTTTTATATTCGTGGTTCCGTGCATCGTAATTCTGGGCTGAAGAAATCCAACGAGATGCAACAGTATGCAGATATTTATTTCCTGCTAAATTACTCTTCATGTTTCAGATGTCCATTGCGCCCATCATCAGGGGTACATAAAACTGTAGTTGCAGCTTCTGGTATCTATACCAGAAGCTGCAGCTACAGTTTTATGTACTCCTGATAATGGGCGCAATGGACGCCCAAAACATTTAGAGTAATTTAGCAATCAATAAATATCTGCATACTACTGCATCTTGTTGGATTTCTTCAACCTGGATGGAGACTTGTAATATTAAAATGTAGAAATGCAATTGTGTTGCTTCTTTTTTAAGTTGGAGGTAAAATATGAGTACTCTGAATAATATTTGTATGTAGGCTACATCTTAAAAGTATAGCAGCATGTCGGTGTTATTATAGCCTACCGTTGTGGCAGTAGTAAGGGGTGGTCAAATGATTTCTGGTTTACAACTCCACCAAATGACCCTGACTGGATTCCACAGTTGGCTGTGTTTGGAGATCTTGGTGTTGAGAATGGACGGTCAGTTCCACAGCTGCAGGATGAAGCACAACGTGGCATGTACCATGCAGTGTTTCACATTGGTGACTTTGCCTATGACATGGATTGGGTATGGTATGACAGCCATAGTGAGGCCACAAAAAGAAGTTCCATGGTTTGACCCTCCCTGACATTTTCCTCAAGCTGTTACACCTCCATGTATTCCTCAGTCCTGTTTTGTCAGTATGATATTGGGAAATATTTTATCTGTGACCACATCATAAGTGCTGTGGGCTGGCTGATATGGACTGCAGGGACCTGGAGGGAGAAAGAACAGTAGGCAGAGAGTAGGAAACCTTGAGTGTTGTCATCTGCGTCATCCATGGGATTTCTTTTTTTTTTTTGTGGCTTCAGTAGTATTTTAAGACTTGCCATGCTAACCCTAGAGGTTTGAAGGGTAGAATTTACCAAATTCTGATGTTACCTTGTCATTTGTTTAGGGGAGGAATTGCTGCTACCATTTGAAGAAATTAAAGTTTTGGCACTGTAATTGTTAATCAATTTTGGAAGATGCACCACACCAAACTGAAGATAATACCATTAAGTTTAGTTTTTCATTTTTTTTTTTTTAAAGCTGGGGTAGCTCAATTCACTATAAGAGACTAGGCCAGAGACCTAATGATAGGAATAGCAGTTCAGTGCCAGGCAGGGGAAAGAGGCTTTCTATTGTCCATAGAATCTGGATGGGATCTGAGGTCCACACAGCCTCCTGTTCTGTGGGCACCCAGGGCTCTTTCCCCAGGGTGTGAAACAGCCATGCCATGAATCTTACCACTCACTTCTATCTAGCGCCAAGGTTAAAATTCTGGTGTGGAGTTATACCTCCATTTCCTCATATGCCATTGTGATGTGGGGCTTAATTAAGCACAAAGAGAGCTGCACCTTTGGTTTATTTAGTGTTTACCCACATTTCACAAATACCTATCACAGTTGAGCCAACTGTAATGTGGTTAACTGACCATCCTGCATCTGGGGGGCCAGATGTAACTGTCATCTGGTTCTAAACAACTTCAGAGTTGAATTCACACACATGTGTGTGGTGTGTGTGTATTGCCATAATGTAATGGGATAATCCGTTTAAATGAAGTTTCTGACTGAAGATGATCATCAGCAAGAGTTGGCAAACACATTTAATGTTTGCATATTATCTATCATGTACAATTGAAATCTGTACTTGGTTCCTTGTATAAAGTACAAAGTAAGGCTTTTTGTTAACATTTTTATGTTTATTTCATATGTTATGGATATTACAAAACACATATCTACCTGTTTTAGAGGTCTTTGAAATTATAAACTCACTCTCAGTTGGTACTATCCATTCCTTTATCCCACCAGAGACGGTGTTCCTTGAATGTGTAAGAATTTAACGTGCTGGATATACATTTACACAATGCATATGATGTATTATGTGCACACCTAAATAAAATATGAATACTAAACTAATTTTTGATTATAGCCACTTCAGTATTGCCCTTATTTCAAGTGTGCTAACTAACAAAGATATTCTAATTATATGCAGATTACAATTCATTAATTTAATGAACTCTTTAGTAAATATCTAACTAATAAAGTGATGGTACTTATTCTCTGAGACATCAACAATCTTTTGCAGATGTCATGTTGTAAGCATTATTTTGACACATTTCAGTACACGCATGTCGCCATAGGTGAAATAATGGATGTTGTGAATGAACTAGGGAAGGGTGTCTTACTAGACTTGTATGAAAAGTACCATATCTGTGTGTGTGTGGGCTGGGATAGTGTAGTCAGTATAGCAACCCACTATGAGCTGGACAGTCTGGGGATTGAATCCTGGTGATGGCGAGATTTTCCACACCCATCCAGACTGGCTCTGGGTCCAACCCAGACTCCTTTACATTGCATACTGGGTCATTCCCAGGGGTAAAGCAACTGGGGAATGGCATTAACCTGATGCCTCCATTTAGTGCCAAGTTTAAAGAGAGTAGAGCTATACCTCTGCTCCCCCGCCCATGCCTTTATTGCAGGTTATAGGTTGAACTTTACCATTACCTTTACTATATCTGTGTAATTAATTGGAGTATAATATTTTGAATGAAGAGAGTACTGTAACAACCAGCATATTGTTAGACTTTCATACACTGATGGAATCTGGGATGTCAGCATGCAGGTAGGACAGCCTGCACATGAGAACCATACTTTCCTGACAGAGGCACAGCTGCATACAAGACATCCACAATAAAAATACAACTGAATGGGATTCTTCACCTAACCTTATAAGAAAAGAAAAGCTGTAATGGAGGGTAATAGAGTGGTCACCAGTAATAAGCAAAACAACAGAATGAACCAGCATGACAGTCGAGCAGGTATAAAGATATGAAGTGTACAACTAATGATGGTCAGAATAAGGGCTTGCACATTATTAAACAGGGTTATATCCTGTAATAAAGAAAAACACATTACTTGCACATAAACATTGTGACAGAACCAAATAGAAACCAATTTTTACTTAAATTTTTAAATATGTTAGTTGTAACTAAATGTATTATAACTTGTTATGAGGGCTATAGTATGCCCTCTTTTTCCTGAACATGTTCCCTTTGTAAGACAGAATTTATGTATGAATGGGTTTTTTCAGAGGAAGAATTGTCCGTGTTCTTGGCCATTGATCCTGCAGAAAAAAAAAATAGTACCCCTCTAGGCTGATGAGGGAAGAAGAATTGTTCTTCCCACAGTTCATATGTGCAAGTAGAAGATTTAAATTGGCATAAAAAATGCACTACAAGGCTAACTGTAATTAATTCTTGCCTTTCTAGTTTTTATTCCTTGTTGCCAAGTTTTCTCCAATACTGAGTTTAGCACTTGTATTATATCAAGGACAGTGAACAATGAGGAGGTGTATGGTTGAGGATAGGCAAGAATGCGAAGAGGTGGTCATAAACTTCCTTGACAATTGCATGTGGCAATTTAATAAATACTAATGCAAACATCGTCTTGTTTTAGCTTTTTGCAAAGTATTACACTGTTAAGTCTGTTAGAACACACTTTTATTTGAACCTCATGATATCGACGGGATGGATTTTGAGTTTGATCTCAAAATGATAACACTGCTGTCCTGCTATTTTGTCACTTGTTAGGCTCCCAGTAAAGAAATTATGATAATGCTTAATGGTGGGTAGACAGATGTTGTTCACAAGAAACTATTATTAATGACTGGGAAGTCTTTTGACATCTGGAGGCAGAGGGGGTGTTTTTATCGATGTGCTTCTTTCTCCACCTCTTTCCTTCTAGCTGTCAGTGTTATTTGTGTTTTAGTACAAAAATTAATATGAATGGGGTCCATTGCTGCTCTTTCTTGGGACTATTCACTTCTGCAGAATATTCAGAATATTGAATCAGCTGAAACATATGATGGTGTGTATAGTAGGCTATATTTAACAGTGTGTCTGTCATATGAGAAGTTTTTTACTAATGTCAAGGGTTTATTGAAGACAGTAAACAAAAATTGCAAAGGTTCCTCTATGTACTTCAATGAATATGGTAATCCCAAAACTAAGAAATTGCCAAACTTGATGATGTAGAGCCTAAGTAAGGGGTAGCAAAATTGATGATGGTGTCTGTGTGCACCAAAATACATATACAAAAACAAGAGAGGTAGCATATGCATCATGTAACTTTGAGATGTGTTTGTGTTACCATTGTTGCTATGGAAAGCAGTAAAAGTATCACATATTCAGTATGCCGAAAGGTATGCATACTATTAGATTGTCATCTGTGGCCTGTCCAGCTCTGCTGGATTTTCCTCATTATCTAAAAACTGGCATGATGCTTGGGGGGGAGGGGAAGTTACTGAACAGGAAATGTGTGTTTCAGTTCTCTTTGCAAATTCTGTCTAAAACAGGTATACATGTACCTAGGTCTACATAGAGAGTGCCTGTTATTCTCTTGAGGCTTTAAACTCGAACTTTCATGACAGATTTTAAAAAAATACTCAAATATCAAATTTCATGAAAATTCTTCCAGTGGGAGCCAAGTTGTTCCATGCAGACAGACGGACAGACATAAAGCTAATAGTTGCTTTTGGCGATTTATGTGCAAAGGTTGTTGGTGTCTTAGAGAATAAGTGCAATTTGTATTACCACACGGGACAAAGTGCGTAAATTACTAAAATTCTATAAGATTTGAAGATTTCACATCATTGTGTGGAGATTATTGCCTTTTGGGCTGTGATACCATGTAGCCTTCATTTCGCAGGAATGTGTTGCAGCTGTTTTATACTCTCAGATGTCCTCTCCACCCTTTTCCTCCTGTAATGGAATTATTTCGGCTATCATAAGGTCTGTTTGCATTGTCACATTTCCTGTGCTGCATTTGCATTTGCCCAGACTGACTTCCATCTCCTTGCCACCTCTCATTAACCTTTTGGCGCCGGAATTATTTTTTTAATTTTAGCACACACTGTATAAAAAATGTGAACAATACAGGAACCAAATACGTTAGAATTATGAAACAAATTGCATTTTGAAGAAAAAAACGGAGAGTATACACCATGTTTAAAATATTTGGTACCTATATTTGTTGAATAAATATATAAAATGCAACTTTGGAGGTTAGCGGCACGGTACATCAACTATAGTTGACGTTGGGCGTCTAAAGGTTATCCTTACTTACAGCTTTCTAGCTGTACCCTGCTTGCTTGCACCCTGAAGATGGAGTTAGCACTTTCCTCCAAAACATTTGTATCCACCAATAAGGCTGCCTGGTGTGACAACACAGATCAGAACCCTTAGTAGTGATCAGATTAGTTGCTGGTTGTTGGTGCAGGGAGGATGAGGCAAACTGGTAACATTGGAAGCATTACATATGCACCACCAGAAATTCTGTATCTGCTTAAGAAATATCCATAGTGACTGCAGCTATGAAAGCACTGTGAATAGTGTGAATGTTTTGAAAAAGGTGTTTCGCTGTGTAACCTTTCTGAGGTGAGCCTAGCAGTGACCATGCTATGCCGAGTGCAACTACATAGAGATTTAGGGAGCTCAGCTAGCAGATGACATCGTATACTGATAGACCACAATCTTAACATTCACTGCCATGAGGACCTCATTTCTCATGTAATTACAAATGTTTATCTTGTAGTTAAAATAGTAGCTTTCTCAGAGATTGTGGAGTCATGGAGCCTGTTACAGATCTGAAACATCTGAATGAGCATTACTGTGCTTTAAAATCCATTCTCATCTTGTTTTAAGTATGTTGTGTAATGTTGAGTATACTCTTGACCATGTCTTCAGAACTTTTTTGTCACATCAGTTATCTCCATTTGAATACATGAAGTGCAGCAACAGTCATTTAGTATTAACACACACTGTTGGGTTGGGCGTGACAAGTTGAAGTTGGCTAATTCAAAACATTTCACTTTGCAGGAAAATGGTCATGTTGGTGATGAATTCATGAATAAAATTCAGCCCATTGCTGCATACGTTCCCTATATGACGAGTCCTGGAAACCACGAGGAAGCTTAGTATGTCCATGTGAATTGCAAAATGAAAGTTTATTTTCTGTATAAAATGTTGGGTCACCTGCATTGCTACATTAGTGGGAGGCCCACATACAGTGAGACTAAGATGTATAAAAAGGTTTAAGATAATCATCAATTTACCTGCTTATGATTGAAAAAGGTTAGGTTTTCCTGTGTGTAATAAAGCACCATGTTGTGGAGATGTATAGGAGTGTGGAGGTATAGTCCCACACATTTGTAACTTTGGCATTAGTTGTAAGTGACTGATTAGCTTCACGACCTCGCTTTCTTTATACCCCTTTGGTTAGAGGTTAGGTGGGCCTCAGTGCCAATGTGGACATGTAGATGAAGAGAAAATTTTCTTGTACCTGCCAAGAACCAAACTGTGGCCATCAATCCATAGTCAGTCATTGTATTGACTCAGCTATCCTGACTTACCTCTTATGCCGTTTTTCTTTTGATTAGCTGTCTCTATGATTCTTAACCATATGATATGTTGATGAAATTAATAATATTTACAGGTAAATTTCAGCTAGCAAAGTGGGTTTTCCGAAATTCAGGGCCACAGTGTGGCTGAACACCCTCTCCCCCACCATAGTGTGTATACATGCCTATGGTCAGAATGTACTGTTAGAGCATTGCTGTCTCCTCTCATCTATCTCATCTTTACTGATTGGCTTTGTATAATAATATATGACACTTCATAAGCCAGCAGTTTGTTAAGCACTTTTAAAAGATGAGATGTGACAAGAGAAAGTATGCAGTTGTAGGATTTTAGGTTCTCATGGTGGTGGTTATGAATATAGCTGTCTTCCTCTGATACATATGTAGTTACCTTACACAGTGTCACATCACACATTGTCACATCACAGTGTCACATCACACATTGTCACAACACACTGTCACACCACACATTGTCACATCACACAGTGTCACAACACACTGTCACATCACACTTTGTCACAACACACTGTCACATCACACAGTGTCACACCACACATTGTCACATCACAGTGTCACAACACACTGTCACATCACACATTGTCGCATCACAGTGTCACAACACACTGTCACATCACAGTGTCACATCACATTGTCACAACACACTGTCACATCACAGTGTCACATCACACACTGTCACATCACACATTGTCACAACACACTGTCAAGTCACACAGTGTCACAACACACTATCACATCACACAGTATCACATCACACAGTGTCACAAGACACTGTCACATCACAGTGTCACAACACTGTCACATCACACAGTGTCACATCACAGAAGACAGCAAGTCTGTATATAATTAAACATAAGTATTTTGAAATTCTTAGATTTGCCTTCTGTATTGTAGTAAACAGTAAGGAGACTCTTATAAGAGTTTACAGGTTTTAAGAGTTCCATTTTGCAGTGATTTGTTTTCATTAATTTAATGAGTTTGTTGTTGTATTTATCCTGTTTCAGTGCCATTGTTTCTTCTGGTTTCTTTATATCTGGAATAGTTTAAATTAGTGCAGTAATTCATCAAAAGCTGTGGTTTGAGTGTTCATGGTTTTTAATTTACATATGCTTGAGAAAAAGACAGTTGGCTTCCAATCGAGAGATCCATATTTTATTAGGCTTAATGGTATCTGAAATAATTTCTCTAGTTTCCATATTACCATTGCTGTTTGTCTTGTACTACATCTTGTGCTCAGTACTTTAGTCCACAGTCATTTATTTTTAAATGTGTCATGCATTGTTTGTGTAAATAATGAATATCCACACACCTTCATTAAAGCTTTGATGAGTGATGGCAGCTGCAGTTCTCAGAGTCCGTGTTCTAAGCCCGTGTTACCATGAGACCTTGTCTGTACCAGCTGTAGTCTCTTTCAGAAATTTAAAACCAAGTTACAGTTTTCTTTACATCTGTCTCTCACAAGATAATTATATTATGGTCTTCTGAAATGAAACACAGTTTAGTTTGATACATGGGTACCAATATTTTCAAAGCAGCAGCTACCTTCATCTTACAGAGAGACAGCAGGTTCCTGTCAAAGTACGATACCTGTCTGCCACATTGAGTGTGGTCACATCCCAGAAGTCAGTCTGTAATCATGATATGCACTATTGTGACCACCTCATTTCTCACAAACAGGATAAAATGTATCTGATGTTTGTATAGGACCTGTTACAGTTCCAGTATATGTCTGTATGTTATTTCACTTGTATTACAGTAACTTCAGTGAGTACCGAGCCCGTTTCACAATGCCAGGTGATGCAGAAGGTCTATGGTACAGCTTTAACATGGGCCCAGCACATTTTATATTTGTTTCAACTGAGGTTTATTACTTTTTGGATTATGGTCTGAAACTGCTTACCAGTCAGTATGCCTGGCTTGAACGGGACCTGAAGGTATGAAGAATGTTAAGAGACAAGCTTTTAACCTGCTAAGTCACTTCGCAATCTGGGTGGTTGTTTTTTATACTTGAATTTTGTAAATAGAATAACTGAAGGCAGTGTTTTTTGCATTGTGAAGCTGTATAGGTCGGTAGAAGTGTACTGAAATGTTATAACAAACTTTTGTTGTCGTCATTGTCCATAATGATTGAGGAAGCCTGTTTCTCCATAATTTCAGTACTCTTCTATCAGACAGCGCAGTTTTGCATCATGGGCAACACTATTAATATTCACATTCACAGCTGTGAATAAATCACATTTCATATAGAGTAATTGTTCTGATGTAACATGAGGCTTAAGTACGTCAAGATGATGGTGCTGTGGGATGTGACACTCTGCAGTTTGTAGACTGATACCAACATTTCAGAAGGGGCCTGCAGCAATCATTAGTTACTGGGCGCACATGGCTTTTTCTTTTATTCAGAAATTTTTAAGTTTTGTAGGATTTGGACATAATCATTCAGTATGTTGTCAGACATGATCCAGCTACTACAGATAATAGATCATATGAAATGAAACAACTTAAACTCACCTCTCAACAACAACGTGGGATATGATAAACAAAAATGGGTTACTTTCACATATTATAGCCCACTTTTCAGGAAGGTAACAAATGTGACTCATCCTTATAAATAGCCTTTAAACCTACCAGTATTGTCTTACACCTAACTAAAGAGAGGGGCAATTCAATGAATTAAAAAGAGAAAGTGGAGTTTACAAACTAACTTGTCATACATGTGGATTGGCATATATAGGACAGACTGATAGGTCCCTGAACAATTGGTACAAAGAACATTGTAGATATGTAAAGACTAATAACCGCAAGTGTGCATAAACTGTACACAATTTAAATAACAAACATGACTATGGACCCATGCTTACAACAGCGAAAAGTAAAATGTTGAATTGCTGGGGGAACTTCTACATACAGTCTTTACATTAACAACTAGTCCCTGAACAGACTGAACATGTTCATAATGTGTTATTCTCCTTGGCTCAACCAGATCATGCAGAGCTTGTACAAAAAAATTAAGAACACTACTCATTTACACCATCTAGCAGCGAGACTTGAGTCAACATACCTGGCATAGACATACAACAAGAACTGTTTAAACCTTTTACCTCACCCCCTGGGATGTACATATTTTTCAAGATAATACAAGAAGTTGCAAAATTGACACCAACACACCATATTCCATGTGCGCCTGACATTGTACAGTCTTCATGAATTTTAAATGTTTTAACTCGTGAACTTTTTAACAACCTCATCATAGCTGAAGTGGTTTGATAATGGTAAAAAGTTATATATTTGAGAACATACAAAACTATATTTATGTGTGAAGATGTGGTAAACATTTCACTCTTTTAACTGTTACAGTACACACACCATTATAGAGACCTCAACTGCTATTATAAGTGTGGATTCTGTGTAAAAGTTGTGATCTTACAACCAGTAAGTGCTGGTGTCACTTTGATTTTTTAAAACACATAGTCAAGAACTCCCTGAAGATGGCGTAGACGAACGCTGAAACATGTTAGAGTTGTAGTTAAACAGTGATTAGCTTACAGATAGTGTCCATTAACTGTTGGTAAGTAAAAAAAAGTGACTTATCAAAGGTTTGATTTCTGCAGTTTGTAATCATTCTTCTTGTCCACTCTCTTCTACCACATGCTGCTACTGTGTGTTCCTGTATGCTGTGTTTGTGCCATTGTTGCAGGAGGCTACAGATGTGGCAAACCGCACTGTAAGACCGTGGATCATAATCCTGGGACACAGGCCTATGTATTGCTCTAATGATAATACTGATGATTGTACCAACCATGAGACCTGGACCCGAGTTGGTGTGCCATTCTTGCATTGGTGAGTAACAGTGTGATTTGAATATTTTAAGTGTTTGTTTTGCTTATAAATTGTTGTTTATTTGGTTGGTTGGTGTTGTGTGCCAACAGATGCAGGCTGTTTTGGCATTTCTGGCATGTGCCCACCTAGGCTACGTTAGGGAGCCTGTGTATGATGTGGAAGCACCCAAAATGTGCACCTCCAGTGACAGGGTGATTGTGAGAATGCTCACAGATGGCACTCCCAGCGTAGTGTTGCGTTTCGGAGGATATTGGTGTTTTTCACATACCCAAAATACGGACTTAAAGGTTTTAATCTGTAAACACAAACCTTTACACAGATATGATAATTGATCAGACTTGCAACCATGATCCCTTCCCATACTTACTCCATGGAGCTGAGTCCTTGAGAAGCTAACCAGTTCTCAGCTAGTCAAGAAATTCCACGCAATTTATGGAACCTGAAGGTTCATTTCCGCATTTACACGTCACCACCTGTACGTATCCTGAGCCAGCTTGATTCAGTCCATGCCCCCACATTCCCATTGTTTAGGTCATACCAAAGTATCCGTCCAGGTCCAAAACTTTCTGTATGAGCATTTTGTAACATGATACCTTTTTATGGTGAGGAATTGTTAGCACCTCATCCAACCCCCAAACTGTAGATCCACCCCGTGTTGGCTGTCCATGACTGCTTATTCATTGTATTCAAGCTACCCTCCACGTTGGAGGCCGTTCCTCCATCTGCAACCTGAGGACGTGCCATGCTGTGGTGGCAGGGACCCACTTATCACAGGTGATCCCATCCCTTCATTCTGTAAATTATGTACCATGCTGTCTAGCTGGTCAGCGCAGCCATGGTATTTTGGCCTCCAGTAGAAAAGTGAGACTTTGGATGGGAGATAAAAACAACAGGTTGCTCCAAAATATTGGTACCTATGTACCACAGTGCGTGGTTTCAGATCCCAGAAAACCATAGTTTAATACACACTACCATGAAGACCTCACATGTTAAAAATGTTGTTGGATTGATATAAATTTTGTTACTACTGAAATTTACCAGTAGCAAACATAGTGAACCCAACTTCATCTCTAATACACATATAAGGAGGAATAAAATGGGTTTGCACTTTCTAATTTTGTCTTTTGATGCTTGAGTGGACAACTCCCAGCCATGTCTGGCCCCATGGGACAAATTACTGGCCAGAAAAACCCCAGAAAACCATTTACAATACATATATTAATATAAATGTAACAGATTTAAATAACAACAAAACTGATATATGAATAGAATAATCCTTATTCTCAACTCAGTCACAAACTATATGCTTTTCTTTTAATGAAGTTTAAACTAGCCAGCTCTGGCCCTCAATTATACTTGACTCAGTACACATCAGGAAGAGCAGCCTCCCATCCATAGTCTCACTTTTCTACTGGAGGCCAAAATACAATGGCTGCTGTCCAGCTAGACAGCATGGGGTACATGCACTAACACAAAATCACAACAAAAATGACAGAAACATAAGACAATAACCACATGAATACATACCCAATGTTGCCTGCCACCTGACGAGAGTACAGAATCACCAGCGAAGATAGGCGAAGAAGGAGAGCCGCCAGCCCCTTAACAAGATTAAACCGAAGGCTGTAATATGATTAAAACCAGTGTCATGTCCCCCACTTCCATGTCTTACCCCTCCTCCACAGTGGCATATCACTGCCCACATGCCCTTGTAAGGACAGGTGTGGTGAGGAAATATGCATGCGGAAAATGTCGATATCAGTAGAGCTGATGGCAGTAGTGGAATCTCCTCAGTAGTTCAGTCAGTGTAATAATGGGACTATAGGCTGGATGGTGGGCATGGGCAAATAATTTTCCTTGCACTCCTTTCGCTATGATAGCCAGACTTGATCCAGAGCCCACTGAGCTGGGAACATGATGCTGACCAGTCACATCCTTGTGGTGCTGATGTTTAGAATCTGCACCACTACCTTCTCTTCCCCATACTTCTTTATGGCTTGGTGCTTGATGAAGCACAGGGGAAATTTCATCTTCTTTTTATCGCATAATACACCGTACAATATTCCTGAACTCATGTGGAAGGAAATCCAGAAAGTATGCCAGGGAGCAGCCAGTACTGACATTGATGTTACATTAAAAAGACAGTCATTGTAAGTACAACGTAACATTGAGACACATTTATGCAACCATTGTTGCAGTGAAAAGCAATAAGTATTGCATGTTGTGAGTGTTTATTTGTAGCCTTTGGTATCCAGCACACAATGCACGTATGCTGGTTCACATTGTTATCTGTGGCCTGCCTGGCTAGACAATATTTTTCCACATTGTCTCATAAAGGGCAGTTTTCTAAAAAAGTTATTGAACATAAAATGTGTGTTTTTATTTTCTCTACAAATTTGTCTGAAACTTTTCTCATTCTAAGAAGAAATGAGCAAGATATGATATAAAATGTACATTGGTCTTCATGTAAAGTACCCATTATTTGTGTCTGATTTTAATGAAACTGGAATTTTCTCAACAGATTTTCAAAAAATACTCAGAATCAGATTTCATGAAAATCTCTAGTGGGAGCTGAGTTGTTCCATGTGGACAGAGAGACAGACAGACATGACAAAGCTAATAGTCGCTCTTTGCAGTTTTTTACACACACACACAAACTCAATCCGACCTAGGATGGTGTTGGAATCTCTGTTAACCAGAAATTGACTATTCATCAACAGGCAGCACCCAGCATGAGTCCCAAGTGTTCAGCCATTAATTATTGGTGTTTTATTGGCTTTCTTTTTGGGTACATTCACAAAATTGCAAAAAGTGACTATTATCTTCTTCATGTCTGTCTATCCGCAGGGAACAACCACTGCTCATATTTTCATGAAATGTAATATTTGAGTACTTTTTGGAAATATGTTGAGAAAATTCCAGTTTCATTACAATCTGACAAGAATAATGGGTACTTTACATGAAGACCATGTTACATTTATGATTATATGTCACCCAGTTCGTCGTAGAATGAGAAATGTTTCAGACAAAAGTTGTAAAGGAAATCAAAACACACATTTCACGTTCAATAACTTTTTTTTTCAACAATTTTCCGCTTATGAGGTAATGTGGAAAAATACTGCAGAGCTGGATGGGCCACAGATGATAATATGGCACATATGCATTTTATGCTAGATAACTAAGGCTACAAACACACACTTGGAATATGTAATACTAATAATGCTTTTTCACTGCAACAATGGTTGCACAAATGCAACTCAGTGTTACATTATATGTACATTACCTGTCTTGTTTAGATTATATATACACCACGTTAAGTATGTAACACTATGGTACACGTTAGGTATAACATCCTAGTATCTGGAAAGTGACAATGTCCAACAACACTGTCCTGGGGATGCTGGATATCATGACTTCCGGTTTGTTGTTGTATTTCCAAGCAGTTCTGCTTTTTTTTTTTTTTTTG
>Ga0136643_10009783_pt1 | contig 14123 bp, 3 predicted proteins | sample TergutLab28metaG_FD_96883 | JGI IMG/M metagenome (GOLD analysis project Ga0136643, IMG submission 96883) | Labiotermes labralis P1 segment gut microbial communities from Petit-Saut dam, French Guiana - Lab288 P1 (version 3) (version 3) | ecosystem: Host-associated > Arthropoda: Insects >... | reverse complement strand
TTCTCAAACACCCTCAGCTTCCTTTCCTCCCGCAATGTCAGCGACCAAGCTTCACACCCATACAAAACAACAGGCAAAATTATAGTTCTATATATATTGATCTTTAAATTTTTGGATAGCAACCTAGAAGACAAAAGGTTCCGCACCGAATGATAGCAAGCATTTCCTGACCTCAATCTGCTCTTAATTTCTTCCGCAATGGAATTTTGATTTGTTAAAGATGTTCCCAAATATTTAAACTCTTCCACCCTCTCGAAGGTACTATTATCAATCCTCACAGTCTGAATTCTTCCTGCTTTCTGATCTCGAGACATGACCATGTACTTAGTTTTATCAGCACTTACTTCCAATCCAATCTCCCTAGTAGCAGCTACTAAAGCTTCTGCATTTTCCTTTAGAGTATATATGCATGGTTCCTCAGAGTATATTAACATCATACATGAAATAATTAAAGTAATCAGTTGTAACCGTCTTGTAAAAATCTCGGTTTTGCAAAACACCTCCACCTCCCGTTTTTTAGGGGTGCAGCGGCCAACCCCAAAACGGTGTCCTCTGCCTTATCAGTTGGATGGCTAAACCGCCAGAAAGAAATTCGGAATTAAGTGTGGCTAGTGCAGGCCTGCTCAACCTCACATGGAGTACGGGCAACTACCGCAAATTTTGATCGACATGTGAAATTGAGAATCCAAAATTAAAAATGAATAAGTAAACAGAAAAACTACATACATTTATAATTATAACCCTGTATTTTCTACGGCATCGCCCAATAAAAAATATAATAATAATAATAATAATAGTTATAATAATAATAATTTATAAAAGTGCAATTCACGAGCGAGGTTAGGGTGTCGCTATTTTTGCATATTAGTACAAAAAGCACTGGTAATGAAATGTGTGTCCCAATCAAGAAAATCTTCATGAATTTTACAAATTGTTTCAGCTTGCTATCCCGGCTTTGCCAGGGAAAAGAGTACAGGACTTTGTTATGTCGCATGTCTCCATGAACATAACACATTGTCGGGGGCCACATTCGGTTCGCGAGCTACGGGCTGAGGCGGTCTGCACTAAAGGTTCTCAGAGCGGTAAATATGAAAACTGCAGTCTTCAGAGATGTGTAGACGTACAGATTTATGCATAGGTACCTATCTGCTGGACGCAGTGTTGTTTGGTAGACAGGCACCTCTCTTCCAAATTACATGGTGTCAAATTCCTCAATACCGGAACCCGAACAAAAAAATGTATTGGGGGGGGGGGGCACAAAAAAAATACTGATCATTTGTAAAACAGGCTTTTCTCCGACTATGTATTACGTAAAATAACATTTTCGTACTCATTTTACTGTAAAATTTGACAATTCCCACGTCTAGGTACGTTTCACACAGACTGATCCTATGTTACAGGCACAGATAAATGCCACTGTGGAGCGCCTACAGTCACTACTTAACTGTACAGCTACCCCACGTAACTTGCGGCACCGTCGGTCAAGTCTTGCTCTATTACTGTCGAACACAGATACCTCTCACTTCTGTTTATTTCTGCCAGCGTTTGTTCATTGTCATAAATACTAACAACTGTCAAACATAACAACGGACCAGCAAGAGAATCTAAATCCTTAGAACTCTGTGTGTGTGTGTGTGTGTGTGTGTGTGTGTGTGTGTGTGTATGAATGTGTGTGTGTACGCATACATATAAAACCAGAATTTGCAGAGAAGCACACATAAAACCGCGAATCATTCAACACACGTACGAGATACAGTTTCACTTACATGAACTGTTTCAAGAATTCGGCGAGTTTGCGCATCTGTTCGCGAATTTAAAATAAAAATTGTTCGCTCGCTGCTCCACGACAACAAATAAACGTTGGGAGCTGCTACGAAAGAACATAATGAGCCAGAACCTCTCTTTACTGACAACTGTCGGTTGTAGCGTGAAATAACAGAATCCAACAACTGGTTCACGTGCCAAACCATGCCTGCGTGTTGACAGTATGACGCCGTACAACATGATGTTAAAGTATAGGCCTATGTACAACCTCTACTGCTGCCAAGAAAATGGAATCATCCAGCGGAAATAATCAGCTATCTGTAGTGACTGTTTCAGTAACTAACTTAGTTATAGCTATGCTAATACAACATATCTCCCGGTGGCCATGCATTTCAAAGGGTGGGTCTGCGGATGTTTGTTGCGATTGCGGGTTCGAATCCCTCTGAGGGCATGGACGTTCGTATAGTGTGTTTTGTGTTGTACAGGTAGCGGTCTTCGCGGCGAGCTGATCACTCGTTTAGAAAAGTCCTATCAGGTGTGTGTGTCCCTGCATGTGATCTAGAGACTTCAACAATTTGGAGGGCTAGTCAAGACTTGGGCCGTTGCGCCACAGAAAAACAAAACATACTACTTAAAATATCATACCTTACTCCAGAGGAGACATCAGTTTGCTGCGCTCCTTTCAAATTTTGAAAACGACAGTTCTTTGACCAATGTGCACGGTACATACAACATTTACACAGGTCTTTGAGTTCGCAATCGATATCTCAGAAACTTCTGTATGTTTAATACCGACCGTTTATGCAAAACTGCATTATAATAGATGCATAAGAGCTGCAATTTTTTTTGTACAGATACTGATATCCCTCTTTGGTAAACCAAATCTTTCCCTCGGTCAATTTCATATTTTCTGATATACTTGTATTATTATTATTATTATTACGTAAACTTAGATCCTTTAGCCTTATGAATCCTTATGTTAGTGGTTCCGTGGCTATTTAACTGACAGATGTTCGTCCGTTAAAATTTCTACAATTCTCTGGGCGACATTTACAGTTCTTGCAATTGTTCCTCGGGTCTCTGTATTAGGGTCTCTGTTTAAGGTATTTTCTGATGATATGCGTATTGCAATAATACACTAAAACTGTTTTAGTTTTGCTGATGATTAAAAATTATTTCGTCCTGTAAAAAGCCATCCAACGACTACGTTGTCTGTTCCACACAAGGTTCGTGTGCTGCTAATTCTGTGGCTCTCAGTATTAGTAAAACTGTAGCCAAGCTAATACCCTTTCCTTTAAATGGAGACTTGGATGTTCTTACATTACTCGTACTGACTGTACTAAGGATCTGTCAGTTCTGATTCTAAATTACACTTTTACCCTCATTTTGATTACACATTTTGTCATTCCATTTAGCTTAAAGTCCCATTTGTAATATTACAACGTAAAGGAATCCCTGTACAGGCCTGAAGGTTGAGGCTCCCAGATTTCATGACAATCGGCACATGAAGGTGGTAAGGTTGTCAGCCCTATTCACCAGCCGTCTTATCTTCAACAGGCATACAATTTTTGTATGTTGTGCCGTTTCTGTAACTGGCCATCCGGCTGCTGATTCGGCACTTAAATAAACAATCCCTGAATAGAACGGAAGCATATTATTATTATTATTATTATGCTGTCGTATTAGGGGCACAAATTTAATCGTATACATATATGTGTGTGGTATATATATATATAGTTTTTGTCTTCATTTTGTTTGTATGTTGTTTTGTGTACTCGTTCCGTCTTTGTAACTGGTCGACAGGCTGTTGGATCAGCATTTCAATCAATACACATCTGAACAACATCAAAAACAATTCCAATAATATCCGAAATTCGCAGTCTTCCCAGCTGTTATTACCAGCCCCAGAACCTACCCGCTGCAAAACAAATGTTACGAGTTCCTCTCAGACGGCCTTCGGCAGGAAATCTAAGAGGACAAGCAGCAGACCTGACAGTAACAGTCACTTCATCATTTCGTAAATACCATTCTGAAGCAAGAAGAGTCTTACCCCAGTTCGAGCCGGAAGTCGTATAAAAGAATGGCAAGAGAAATAACCACGAAACAGATGACAATACTTGAGACTCCGGCCAACGGTTTGTACAGGAGGCACTGAAATGTTACAACACAACACAACCATTCAGACAGCAGACTTAAAAAAACTGGATATGAAAGTCACTAAACCCTTCCCTATTAGTTCAATTAACTTTTTTGCATCATTAAGACATGTTGTCAGTGCAGAATACCAGAAATGTCAGTGACACAATGGCAACAGTAAGTTAGAATTGCGCAATCGGACCTCGATATTAGCTAATTGCAATTTACGGGAATATTAAAGACGTCATGTGCAGATGTTTAAATTTTAACCGAAGGTAATATTCATTACTGAATAGGCCCACATGAGTTGTGAAAAATATATATAATTTTGCTGGTTGACGCATCTGATGCATCAAACTCGCTTTCCAAGGAACCACATATTAAATCCGGTGGCATTCAATCCCGGATATCTAAGGTCTGTCTATGCCTTGCGTTTTGTAATCTAAAAATTTCCTAGAAAAGTATGACATATAATTCAAGTTTCAGTAAAATCTGACAAGAATGTCGGGTACTGCACTTTACATAAAGGCCTATGTACTTTCACGATGTTGTGTCGATGAATTCCTCTTAGAATGTGAAATGTTTCAGACAATAGTGTTAGAGAAAATCAAAATACATTTTATGTTAAATAAATTTTTCAGAAAAAATGTGCCGTTTATGAGATAAGCACACAATGTGCGCAATACCCACTGCAAGGACCACAGGTAAATGAACAGGAAGCACTGATAAAACAAGTGAAAGGAGAAAATACGAAGTACTCTATTCGGAGGAAAACCTCAGTGATGTTCTGTTCACCACAAATCCCAAACTGCACGCCCTTCGGGCGGGAGGGGGGGGGGGCACGTCCGTTGTTGTAGGAATCTTGCTACTCTAGGTCGCTGTCACACAGGGCAGTACTTGCGGTACCCATGAAACGGAATGACAGTACGACAGTTACAACAAGATACCTGCCTCGCACACTGGAGGTGATCCGCCCAGACGACATACATTGCTTCCGTGCGAACATGTCATTAGACGAAGAGGACATATTTGTTACCAGGTGGACGAGAGTAAGAATGAATAAAGAGGCAACAATAAGGAAGTACTGGGTTAAGCCCTACTTCAATTAAAGTTGTGAAGCCGGCAGTTTTGTTGCAGCCACGAATTGGCCCAGGTCCGTGAGGGATTAAATCATTTTACAGAATGACACAGGAAAGTTTCAAATTGTTGAAAGATATTTTGGGAGATGAAATTTTACAGATTCTTCTCTGTGTATTTACGGTTTCTACAGATGCCGACGGATTTCATGCAACAGATGACTTCAGAGGTTTGGCCTACAGTCAGACATAAGACTATGTCTGTCGCTTTTACACATTCTCTAGTGAGATAGAGTCGTATGTGTGCCTATTACTTTAAATAGCCGTTACTAAGCTACAGATACTCGTAGGTAGGTTTTAATAGTTTTATATAGCATGTAATAAGTTCTGAGGAAGACAAGAAAATCCTCTATGTAATGCAAAACTCTCTAAGGAGTTTGGTTGATCGTTTCTTTGTCCTATTACGCGGGGAAACGTTCATGACTTTGACCGCACTATGAGAAAGCACAGTAAAACGTAGTTAAAAGTTCTTTTTGTTTCATGTTTCGCACAAGCTCAGTCTGCACTTTCTCCCAATTTTTGTCTGAAAAATTCTTTTTATAATGTACAAAAAAAAACCACTTTCACAGCGTGGCATTTGGATATATTCATTACACTGCTTCAAGTAATCCTGCAGACGTCGTACACATTTTTGCACGAAAAAGAACAGCCACACACTGAAAACTGAATTAATCATCAAGAAAGGTGCTTGTGTGTATTTTAGGCAAAAAATACCAATCTCATTAATTACGGTATCGCGTTGTAGTCAAATTCCAGCTCGACATGTCCGTGCGGGCTTGTCCATGGTTCCTTTCCTTCTGCTTCAGGAAGTCAAAACTCTAAATCGAACACCGACTACAATGAACCATTAAATCCCGAATTACTTTTATAGCAGAGAGGCAACATCAGTTCATCAGATCTGATACACATAAAATGCGGAAACTGAAGATAATCTCAGACTGTTCCTTACAGCCCCTCCCGTGCCGTAAAAAATATACTGCACACGTGGATCGCATCTTGTTTTGCGTTTCCGACATATTCTATTAGCTTCTTCCTAGTTGCTTTGAATGGTCGTAAATGACAAGAGTGGCTCACTTATAAAACCGAACTAATATGATTGGTTGGGAAAAGAAGAATTTAGAATTCGAAACGTAGGCTGTAAGAAAGCAAGACGGCTTAGATATGTTTGGAAGAGTTTTGGATCATCGGATGTTTTTAATTATAGAAGAGCGGATGAATCTTCTATGCAGTCACTAAATTTTGGTAACGACGAAAACATGTTGTCTAAATCATATTTGTAACTTCAGTCAAGATCATTTGCAATGCTGGAATTAGTAAGCCTAAGGCAAAACAGAAACGCGATCAATGAAACTGAAGTAGTTTCCCAAGTAACAGAAAAGAAATCATCTAGGAATGGTTGAAGGAACCTAAAAAGTAAATGGAAATTCTCGGCAATCAAACAATGGTTGCTGCATTCGGTATATCAAAACCGTGACTCCATAAGACGAAGAAAAAGAACCATCAAAAAAGGTCGTTTGGTTTGACTACAGACACATGTTCGGGCCTAGATAAAAGTTCAGAACCAACCCCTTCAAATAACTGTATTTGCTAATGGTCGCTTACAACGCGCAATTTTCAGTCATCTTTATTTATGACACACTACCCTCATAGAAGAAGACACACACACACACACAAAACCAAAGAATCCGAAAGTGACTGTCCGTTCAGAAGCTTTAATAGGGCTTGTTTTCGGTCTGTATTCCTTGGTTAAGAGAAATAAGATTTGGCTCTGAAACTGTCATGGTGCCTGTGCGCATTTCCGCTCCACCGAGCTCCTTAATCAGTTCAATTTTTTGTGTAGAACTGATTGCAATTTTTCTCAATATTGTTAATTATCTGGTACACAGTGTCAATTATGAGTACACTTAATTCAGTTTCTGATATTCACAAAGTCTGGTTTGAATATACACCACTGAAATCGGCACCAATTGCATACTTTTAATTTCCTATAATTATTAAAAACAAGACGTCAGACAAGAAATACGTGAATCTGGAAAAACACTATTGCCATTTAACACAGAGTTACGATCTCTTGTGTTCAAAAAACTTTTGCTAAGCTCACATTTTTGTAGCATGTAAAACATGACGAACATTCACATCCGCCCTTTTTACTTAAATGTTTACCCCTATTAACAGATATTTTGTATGAAGATAAATTCGGTGTTAAACATTTCGTATGAAAGTATATTCGATCTATACATTCTGTCTAAAAAATTTTTATGACGTTATATTCCGTCTATACATTTCATACAAATTCATATATAAAACAGTGTTTTTATGAGAATAGTTACACTATGGCGACATCGGAGAACTTTAAATTAATGTCTGACAAATTTAACGCATACTGAATCCACAATTTATTCGTATAATAAGTGCTTCGCAATAAAACAGTATTTAAACAGCATCTGTACAACATTCAGAACCACAAGCAATAATAATTTTGTAACTTCCATACAATTCAATTTTAACTCCACCAGCGCACAGAGTGCAGCAGACAAGCTCCGAAATGAAATGACACATGGCTGCTACACTATAAATGTGCATTGCATAATCTTAACAAAACATAACAAAACAACAACTTTGTACATTTTAGAGTCACGTTACATTACCCGGCCAATGCGTCAGTACATGTTTCGGTCACTGCACTGGGCATGTGGGTATTATTTCGTAGCACAAACTCGCTACACATTCAGACAAATATCACATCAAAAACTCTAGTAGCAACGCATGATTTGTTCTTAAATTTAACAACAGATACTGATGAAAGAATAATAACAAAAATAATAATAATAAAAAATACAACGTGACTAAGATTACTTTTTTCGTGTGCATTCACCCGTTGTCTTGTTTTCAGTTACATCATACTGTCAATATATAATCCATTTTCCTTGCATAAGATGGCACCTTATGCTCAGACGTGTACTGTGTGTGTGTGTGTGTGTGTGTGTGTTGTGAAATAATATCCACGTACAGTTTTCATGACTGGAACGTTTAGTGATAACCCACGACTTTTACAACTACCATCTGTCCAGCACGAAGATACGCCGGGTGGGACTGCGTGCACAATTGTCGATGGTTGTCGACATTATGCAGGAATCGGTTGCTTTAGTTTTTGTGTACCCTTAAACTCCGAAGACGGAAGCAGTATGTTCCTTCACTGACAGTAAGTACCCGTAAGGCTACACGGTGTCACAGCCAAGGGGGCACGTTTGAATCGCCACCACTGTGAAATAGTAAACATTTCCTACAAGTTATGCATGCCTTATTTTTTTCTGCCAGGAACTATTTGGTAATATGAGTATTGGTAATTACATATCACGATGACGAAATAAATCTATTGCAACGTGCGTTGGGCTGTGGAGCGTCACGACTCGTCTCAGCAGTCGTGTTCATTTCAGTTAATGAATACATTCTACCTGTCAGTAATTAAAACTAATGTTACTTTATGAAGTTAACACGTACCTCAGATACAGTTACAGGAATTATAAATTATAAATTCACCCTTCCTTCTTCCATTCTCTTCTACTCTTTGTGTAATACAATAATTACTGAGAAGCATCACTAGCTTACGCAGTTAGAACATGGAATCTCTTTCTTTCAGTCTGATATTTTTCTGCCTAATCATTGCAGGTATAAAATGTTACTGATGCATCTGATCACCCTCAGACACACACACACACACACACAGACAGACATACACAAACACAAACACACACACACACTCACTCTCTCTGTCTGTCTGTCTCTCTCGGTAGGACTCCTCTGAACGAGGGATCGGCCCGTCGCAGAAACATCTACTGACAATACACAACAATACAAAGAGAAAGAATCCAAGCCCTCGGCGGGATTCCAACACGGAATCCCAGCAAGCTAACGGCCGCAGACCTACGCCTTAGACTGTTCGGCCATTGGTCGGCGAACATGGAATCATAAACCACAATAACTGAACATATCAAGCGACAACAATGCCCATGTTCGAATGTGCTTCATATCTGTCCCTTTTGTTTAACGATACTGACCTCAACACCAACCCGCTGCAATCCTTCGAAAAATCAGAAACCATTTATGAATAATGTGTAGATTTCATGTCACGTTCAGTAATGCAGTTTAGACGAGAAATCTGTCATGGACACGATGGCCTGTCAACGCAGACCAACAAAGAAAACGCATATACGTGTCCATAACATTTGGTGCTTTTCGGGGGGAAAAAAGTACTATTCTCTGTATAGCTCGCTTTCCGCATTTACCGCTCAGACTTCCAGACCGATTGTAATCAAATTTAGTACGGCAGACCAACAATTAATAACCTTACGTTATTCTAAACTGGGTTTGGTTTGGTTCACTTTAAGCAGGACTTCACTGACAAGACTTCACGAAACTTCGCGCACAGAGGTCAAACGTGAGGAAACATATTCCAAATCCGCCTTCATTTCGGTCACAAATTAACAAATACGAAGTATTATTTATTAGGATTTGTGTATATTTTACATGTACATTGCTTATATTGGCGGTATATAGTCTGAATAACAGACAACGTCGTTAAACAAACCCATAACAAACATGTAAAATACTATAAGCGAAGACAGTCTTCATTTTTCTGCAATTTCCTTCCGTTCTTTCTAAGAACAGAGAGTCTCCGTTATACATCACGCTCATCTTCCCGGAAACCACAATTAACAGTCGGCTATGCTTTTTCCTTGAAGCAACGTTAATGAACAAACAAAATTTATTATCTTATTTATTAACGGTGCCACACACACGCAACGCAGGTCGAATAACGTAAACAGAAATGTGGCTACAACATATCCATCCATCCCAGAGAAATACTCTTTGAAATGTTCCTCGAAAGACCGAAGGCCGAAATGATCCGTTGCTAAGCTATGAATGTGGGTCACCTAGTTATTACAGAACACAGCAGCAGTCTTAAAGGTCTTTGCCTGCTAAATATCAGCTGACAGCAACGAATAAGCCTGGGCTAGTCAGCAGATCATGGTTCTTACTGGACTGCTACACAATTCAAACGAGTGAAATAAATAGTGACTGGAAAGGTCTAGCTTCTTAGTACTTAAACGGCTTAATCCGCCCTCTCGGCCTTGAAATACTTTTATTTATAAAGATTTCTATGCTGCAAGAATTACTAACGGACACGTGGACGAAAGATAGAGCAAGGAGATACATTCTTAACGATGGCGCCTCATCTGTAAAGTTCCATTACAAAGTAAACTTTCTCCCTCCCCAGAGCGAGGAATAATTTATGACATCACCATTCAGGAGCATGTACGTTTGTCGCTCTCAATATATCACCAACCTGAGTGAATTCATTATGCAATATATGTAACAGCCTTTGGTAGAATGGTAATAATACTTTAAATCCAACACCAGAGTCGTGACTAAACGTTTCTGCGCCTGGAGCAAGTTACTGAAATGCCCCCACCACTCACAGCCCTCCCCCCAGTAAAAATCTTTAAATTTTTCTATTCACTTCTTCACAGTTTTCATTACACGTGTCGTTATCTAGGCTGCGAAGATACAATATATATATATTAAATTATAAAGTACAAATGTATTGGATACATTTTGCGTTACTGACTTTTAATTTAGCGCCACAAAATGCACTGCACCTGAGGCAAGTGCCCCACTGGCCTCACCGTCTTACGCGTCTGTCAAAAAACATATCGTGACAGCCCCTACATACTCAATATGGTCAAAGCGTCTGTCCAAAAACAAACCATGACAGCTCCTACATTCTCAGTATGGTCAATACAGCAATTAAAAATTACTTCGTGTCTACTGCTCTTCTGTTGCTCGTATATATACTCTACACTGCTTAAAAGTTCCTCAGTCGGTCCGAAATTATGGATAATTGTTAAATAGTTTTTAAGGACAGGAAATTTTCAAAACAGGGCATAGTTTAAAATTAACGTGTACTTCTGTCACTGACTACGAAGGCGCTACGATACTTAGAATAGTGGGTGAATATTTACTGACCGCGGTGGCGTTAAATTCCAAATTACAGGCTAGAAGTAACTCAAACCTCACGAAAACAGAATTAATTACAATCTAACTTTAATATCTACAGCCGTCATCTTTTTCTGACTATTGCAGACGACCAGACATTTATTTACCCTCCTTCTCGCGCCGCTTTCTTGAAAATTCACATTCTGCGCGTAACTACAGAGTCGGCATTTCTATGTTTCAATATGTGTCATCTGACGTATGAAGATGCAACAAAATGAACTGTTTTAACGTCAATTAGATCAGACTTAGAAAGGACGGAGAAGAGGCATGAAACAGATAACGGTATGGAAGGAAAGGCAGGCGAGGGATAAAACTATTCAAAAATGATTATCCGCTGAATTCGAAAGGCCTTCTACAGTGGTATTTATAAGCCTCAAGGGCAAGAGAGATAGGTCTGTGGTACATCTGTAGATCCTAAAGAGGCCAGCTGTTAAACACTTTTCCTCGACCTTTCTTGAAGATTTTATACGCTGCGAGATTGTGACACATTCGATACAGATTAACAATTGTTAATATCAGATCGTAAGAACTGTAGTATTAGAATCAGGAACAGCCTATGCAGAAGTTCATGAAAAAGGCGAAATTATTTTTTTTATTCAAAATAAAGCATTTGGTCCCGCTCCTTGCCCTACTCTCCCCTCCTCAGTGCTGCGCACTCGTGACTTGAAGCTTAGGGTTTGAACCTCGCTGGTGCAATCAATTACCATTCACAGAAATATTAGTTTCCACACACAAGTTATTACATGATAATTTAATACTAGGTCTAATTACAAATACATGCAGAATACGTTACACGTTCGTTTGTTGACAATACTGACTTGCGCACTTTTCAATAATACAAGTGTGGTGTCTATTTCAGAAGAGTTCACCTTACTACCGTATCAGCCTACATATTATTCTCTCACGAGCATTACTCGCAGGTAAACGTGGAATTGCAACCAGTAAGTACACCGCTAATCGCATTTCTAACTAACAATTGGGTAGGCCTCTCTAATTTACTTCTGGATTGTTTAACGACGGTTTGAGTAGCTAAGCGTATGCAGCGTACAGGTAGGTTGATGACTGAATACAAAGTGCAAGAATGTGGAGGAAGGCACGTACAGCTCAGTAATCTGCCTGGACAAAATAAGAACTACCACGAAAATATTAGTCAGGAGAGAGTCTCTCTCTCTCTCTCTCTCTCCCCCCCTCTCCTAACCGACATTAGAACCAAGCACTTTCTGAATAAAAATCAGAGGCGTCGCCATTTCAATCAACTTGTTCGCTGGGTCCCAGCAATTACGTCTACAGTTCCTAATCAATGTGCCCACAATTCATGTTCCTACTCGTATAACTCCTGCGTCACTCCACATAAATGCTGGTAAAACAGGCCACAACCGCCTGTCTCCTTAATTTCCATTTCATTATTTGCTAACATATAATTATTTGAGTTCATAAAGTTTAAGTTAATGACAGCGCTGATACACAAACTGCGAATAAACAAGCACTGCACTCGAAAGGTGCAAAGGGGTGTGAGCGTGAATTTCCTTGCCTTCAAATTTTAGTGTCCGACAACAGATGGCACATAAGGGTCAGCTTCATGCTCCGGTCGCTCACCCCCGAAATGTACTCTTGTTTTACTGGATTTCGCCCCATTGATGTCCCACTATACAGGGACTGTTACACCATCCAACTAAGAACTTCCTCAGTTTACCATTTATATTGCTGCAGTATCGCCTAATGGCCGCAATCTTCGGCCGAAACAAATCGTATGTGTGATAAATAAATGCATATTAGGGAATTTATGGCGTTGTATTGATCGGATAATTATAGGAAACGTTAGGAGCTGTACAGCGGACGCCATCATCGATTACTGCGCAGCAATGATGTCGTCCGATCTCCGGCGAGCAGTCCGGCGATGATAATACTCTCCGTATGGAAATGGTTACAATATCCCATGCACCACTCCAGAAAACCATACGAAGGCATTCCGTTTATAGCTCCAATCGTTCTTAACCTCCGTACTAGATGGAGGTGAACAGAGCCTGTGCGTATTGAACAGAAGATCGCATGTGCCCAAGAGCCGTCCTCGACGCTTTGGGAAAGACAACAAACTCTTGTCCCAGCCGGAAATCCATCCACAGAACTACGTCGTCCGGCCGGTAGCTAATCACTGTACCGACTGGACTATCCCGAACTAATGCAACCGTCTAAAGACCAAACCTATCTGTGTTATATAAGGACTCTGCTCTTACCGCGCAGTAACTACTTTCCAATTCGGTTATAAAAACCAATTTGTTAATGATGTAAAAGGCAAAATTTGCCATACAAAACACATAAATGCCATGCGATCACAAAGCAGAATTTTTGAATGTTAAACCTGTTGTTACGTTAAGTTACCGGTAGGCTTTAAAAGTCTAAACTTTATGCTTCCAGCTTTATCTGTTGCATTACTTCATAGGTGCTGAACTGTTTCTTCAGCCTCAGCTCGTACTTAACACAGAAGAGGGTGTGTTGCATAATATGCTTTACGTTCAACTGCTTTTTCAGCCTCAGCGAAAAACTCACATGGAACCGGTGGGACGGGGGTTCACAGTCAATCACAACTCGGATATTTCATATTGGTAGGTTATAATAATAATCATGATTGTTATTATTATTTATAAAAGACCTCGTATCTGGTAATAATGTTGGTAATTTACTGACAATAGCATAAGACTAAATAATAATAATAATAATAATAATAATACAATAGAAATACAGCGCATGTGGAATGTAAAAACAAAGGTGATACCAGACTGGGACTATTTCAAAGTCATTCAGATAATACGTGAGCAACATACCAGGGAAACATGAAGTCAAGGAACTCCACAAAACAACCATATTGGGCACTGCACACTTACTTCGGAAAGTGCTAATGTAAAAAAAACAATAGGCTCAACACTGGAACTAACGATATAAGCACCATGAATAATAACAACAGAATAGCTGCAACACTGTGTTCCCTAGGGACATAGTTTGTCTCAGGAATATAAGTATAAATACCCTGCA
>Ga0136643_10009782_pt1 | contig 14123 bp, 6 predicted proteins | sample TergutLab28metaG_FD_96883 | JGI IMG/M metagenome (GOLD analysis project Ga0136643, IMG submission 96883) | Labiotermes labralis P1 segment gut microbial communities from Petit-Saut dam, French Guiana - Lab288 P1 (version 3) (version 3) | ecosystem: Host-associated > Arthropoda: Insects >... | reverse complement strand
TTTTCCGCCCATCCAGACCGGCCCTGGGGCCCACCCAGCCTCCTGTAAAATGGGTACCTGGTCTTTCCCGGGTGTAAAGTGCGGCCGGGGCGTGCTGCTGACCACTCACCCCCTCTACTGCCGCGGTCATGGAAGAGTAGAGCTATACCTCTACCCAACCTCAGCTCCACACCGGGCCTGTAACGGGATCACTTTACCTTTACCTTATCAGTAACTAGGCCCATTAATATCTGTTGGAATTCAGTCATAATTGGTACTGACTGTATGTATTACATTGTATGCAAATGACATGAAGAATGGAGTGTGTGTACGCGTGCTTAAAGGAATTCTCAGGTATGTGAGTTGGTAGATTCGTGATGTTTCAAAGAGCCGATTAATAATCTTGCCGCTAGAGCGAGAGCATGACATATCTCATTTCTCCCGTTTGAAGTCGTATATTACAATACTGCCATAGACATGTGGCTCGACTAATGATTCTATCCAACTGTGCGCTGATTTTCTGTCTCTGGGGACTAGAAATTAAACTGTGTTTGAAAGTCAAGGGGTGGTCAAAGGGAAGGGTGGAATCAAGATAGTCATGTTCATCGATAACCAACAGCCGTCAATTCTTGTATTAATTTTTACTGTTACGAAAACTGATTGTCGGGCGCCTTCGCAAATTTAAGAAAAACTACTGTTAGGTTCGTCATGTCTGTCCATCCGCATGGAACAACTCGGCTCCCACTGGACGGATTTTCATGAAATTGGGTATTTGGAGATTTTTCGAAAATCCGTCGAAAAAATGAAAATTTAATTACTGTCTGAAAAAGTAACGCATACTTTAAGTGAAAATGTATGTACATTTATGGTAATATGTCGCTGGAGTTTTCTTACAATGAGACATTTTTCGAAAGAAATTTGCAGAGGAAGTAAAAACACACATTTTGTATTCGGGCAGTTTGTTTTAATTGTCCCGTATATGAAGCAATATGGAAGGATAAAGTACAGCCAGATAAGCTAGAGATGGTATTATAACACGGTGTACGCGTTTTGCGGGCTAGATAAATAATGTTACAGACAAAAACTTGGAATATGTAATAACTATTGTTTTTTCACTGCAAAAATATTTTCTGCTAACGCATTTCAATATTATGTTATTTTTACGGTGTGTTCTACGTGTTTCGAACCCGAGGGTGCGTCTTCAGCAAGACGGTTGTACGTACAGGTAGGTATGATTTGTGTACAAGCTGAAATTACAATAAAAGGCTCTTACTATTATTTCAGCATGTAAACAATTTATACCATACCTGTACGTACAACCGTCTTCCTGAAGATTAACCCTCGAGTACGAAACGTTTGGAAGACATCGCAAAATCAAAATATTAGTTTAACAAAGGCGCATTTTGTCGTTTTATATTATGCAACCAATTTAAATACTCGCATTCTGTCTTTTATTAATATTAATGTTTTATTCGAATATATTGGTAGATTTCCAAGTAGTATATTCGTCTGAATTTTCCCAAACAAGTTTCTGCATATACTTACCACTTCCAAAATGCTTGCGTAATGTCACTAAAACTATAAGTGCTGTGTTAAATGTAGAAATGTTTAATTTTCCCCTTGCACGTCATGAAGTCATATGGTGATATTAGAATTATAGATCTGTCCGTTCTTAACCTTGCTGTTAGATGGAATCGAGTGGTTAGTTACTCTCGCAGAAAGAGCTTTGGTTCCCAGATCCGAAATAGACTTTCATTTTTATTGCCGTGCAATACAATACCAATTCTTATTTAAAACCAACAATTTGCACAATATTCTTAAAATCTTAAAATCACATTTTAAGTTTCACATTAAAATAAACTTAAATTCCTCCTACATGTTTCGATCCCCATACGGGATCATCCTCAGGGAGTATGCATTAGGTTATCTGGTAGCATGCGTATTCCATTCCAGGCATTACCTGAATACGCATGCTACCAGATAACCTATATAAATAACTTGTTTTAGTAACTTCACTCACGACATAGTGCATACACCCTGAGGATGATCCCGTATGGGGAACGAAACATGTAGGAGGAATTTAAGTCTATTTTAATGTGAAACTTAAAATGTGATTTTAAGATTTTAAGAGTATTGTGCAAATTGTTGGTTTTAAATAAGAACCGAAATAGACTATTTGGGGAAGAGAAAATCCATAGCCGCTGCCGGTAATCGGAACTAGAATCCTAGTTTTTTTCTGCCCTTATTCTAGTCACTGTATTTTGAGATATCCTTCTTCCCAAAGTTCGTATGTACTTTTCGTGTTTTATTTCACCTTGCTTGTTACTAACATATTTATAGCGTTGCGTGGCAACATGACTGATGAATAATGAAGGGCAGGAACTTGAAAGAACGCGGTCACAACATGTTGTTGCAGGAAGAGAATAACAAAACAAAGAAAACGTGTTAATATTCGAAACACTCATTTTCCAAACAAAAAGAAAGAACGCCGCTGCCACACAAACCTGTTCGTCCCAACGTGTATCGAACTTGGACAAAGCTCGGAGTTGAGCAGTTTCGTTTAACATGTACAAAATATATCAATCCTTATGCTGCTAACGTATAGAATATGGTGAGCTCCTAATAATGCCAGCAAATGGCAGATGCGATTTTATTCGGCGTTTAAAGGGTTAATTTTTAAATGTAAGACAGAGTTTGGAGGATAAGGATCGAGGTTCCATTAAATAGCTTGCGCTAAACATAGTGGATTCATATCTGTGGCAGCAGCGTGGGTGTTGTTATGTGTGCTGCGCATTGCGGAGGATTTATTCTTGAAACAAAACCATGGGGAGGAAAATCTGTGCTCGTATATCAAATTACCTTCAGTGTTTTTGTTATACAATAAAACTGTCCCGTTTACGAATTTAAAACTCGAATATATTTCCGTTACCATAATATTATAAAAAAATCAAGTTGGACCTGGCATGCACTGAATGTGCGTCAAGATGTTGTATTAAACGTACAGCTTATAAAATGGACAGCTGAAAATTAATTATTTTGAAACATATTTAACCGCTCGAGGTGTCACAGTATGAAATCCATGGCTAATGATTTAGGGATAAATATTACGAGTGATGTTGAGTGCATTTTCCGTATTAGTCGCTGTTCGACTGATAAGTAAATTTCCTTCGTGGTCCAAAGACGGAAGGTCAAGAGTTACTTTTCGTTATTTTTTTTGTTGTGAGTGAAATGATGAGAGGAGGTGAATGAGTTCGAGAATTCTGCAGGGCGTTCTGAATGCTTCAAACGTTCCTTCTGAAAATGTTCTGTACCCGACTTGCACCTTAATGACCAGCGCGTAATAACGACCACAAGATATTTATTGTTAAGCAGCACTGTGTTTTGCCACACACACACGCGCGCGCGCGCGCACACGCACAGGCGCACGCTCACGCGCACGCACGCACGCACACTGTACTTAACAGTTCTTTAAACCTCACACTAATAATACAGATTACCTCGCTATAAGACATGGAGTGCTTTTCAACATAAATTCTGATTATCCTCTGTGTGTGTGTGTGTGTGTGTGTGTGTGTGAGGGAGGTGGGAATTGAATTCTTGTTAATAATTAGATAAAAGTTACGTTTCAAAGTCAATACCTCATCTCATGATATACGTCTTGTTACTACAAAGTTGCTGTTGTCAAGAAACGCATTACCCTAGAATATACGGGGTGATGTTTTATACAAATTTCACTTTGCTCTTTGTTTTGATGTCTTGCTTATTTCTCCCCCTTTTTCACTTTCGCGTAATTTTATTTGTCCCCTTCCTCCCCTGAATTTTCTTTTTCTTTTTCGTGTCACAGCCGATCTCACAATATCAACTTCATTTTCTCCTATTAGACCGAGGTTTTCTATTCTAAGTACAGTATATACCCACAATGAGGGTTGTTATATTTTCATTTCCCTGAAACAACTATGTTGTCTGTAGCAGTCTTCAGAATATAGTATGGTCACTTACTCTCACGTCTGCTTGACAAACCGCATAAAAGTGTGTGTCTGTTGACAGACTGATTGAAGGCGATATATATTTTTTATTAGTATTACAGGTTTTAGTGCTCAGATGTTAATTACCTTCATCAGAAAGAACCTTACTTACACCTATTCTGAACCAGAAATATCCAGCCGACACCTTCAAAACAACTTGAATTCAACCTCCCAATATGTCCCATTGTGTTATTCACTAGTCATCCTGACATGCAACGCGCTTATTCTATGACACAGTAAATAAATCACACATGAAATAAAACATAATAAACAACTTATTATTCGAAGTCATGTCTGTCCGTCCGTGTGGAACAACTGTACTCCCACTGGACGGATTTCATGAAATTTCATGTTTCAGTATTTTTCGAAAGTCCGTTGAGAAAATTCAATTTCTGTTAAAATCTCACAACAATAAAGGGTACTTTACATGTGGACCAATGTGTATTTATAATAATACATGGTGATTAAAAAGTCTCTGTGCACCTGATGATTACAATACAGAAGTCAGATGCACAGAGACTTTTTGATCACCCTGTATATCGCTGAATTCTTCATAAAATAAGAATTTTTTTCGGACAAACATTTTATGTCCAATAACTTTCATCCTACTAAGCCGTTTTGGAGATAATTTGGAAAATATGTAGAGCCGGACAGGCGAAACATAACAATACGACGCACGCACATCGCATGCTAGACACTTATGGCTACAAACACACAATTCGAATATGTCATACTTTTTTTCCACTGCAACAATGTTTCCGCGAAGCGCCTCAATGGTAAGTACATTGTCTGTCTTCTTACTTACCAATACAGTGATACTTGCCCTCGATACTTCACAGTAATTTCCAGCCTCAGAAAACAATGAAGAATTTCATACCAGGCGGGAAACGGAGGTTCAGGCCTATTCAAGCTAGCAGACCCCTCCATTCCGTAAGCAGATGAGTGTAATATCTTTATCCACAGCCGGTCAGCACCTGCTGGTGCTTACGTGTTATCCATATCAACGGCTAACGGGTGGAGTGCTGGTAATAAGCGTTTTGTGAAGCTATGACGTATCTATAACGCCACACGACACCTGCGACAACACCCCTCCCCCCATCCTGCTTATGTAAGCTGATGTATCAGCATACACAGTGGACATTACAGACGTTACATTCAGCAAATGCCCCTTATTCTGTTATTCAGGACCTTTGAACAGACCACAGTACGACCAGTCATACTGCACTTCAGTTGTAATAAAAGTAGTCGATTTATATTCGGCTTTTTCTGGGTCGTCCAGGTCTTCCTTCTTCCAGACGTTCTATTGTTAAGATTACAGTCGTCAGGCACATGACATCGTGTTTATTGTTACCAAATTAAATGGTGTAAATGATGTATTCGCTCTTCTGAGTTGTTACGCAACGTATATTGCTGACTGTTCTAGAAGATAACAAAATCATTTCTATTTTCAGCGAAACACAACAATATATTTTTTTATTTTATCTCAATGACATATATCGGTCACCTCACCATCATCAGGCCATCTTTACAGAATTTAGAATAAGGTTAGCAATTAGTTTTGTGAAGAAGTTCTGATTATGGTCAAGCGACCGCAATATGTCATAAAGTTAAAATAATATATTATATTGTTGTGTTTGCTGAAACCATAAATTATTTTGTTATCTTTTAGTTTAACGAAATCAACTGGATGTCTTATACGAAAAATTCTTGTTCACCGACGTTTCGGGTGAGCCTAGTCATCCAGTCTGCAAGGGTCGATCAATCCAAAAGACAGAAAAGCTGTCCCACATATTCGATAAACAAATACAAATATAGACTGGGTAACATCCCGGAAGAGGGGATACCTCATGTATACTTCGGCGGAAGTCTGAAATCTCGCATACATCATGTAACATGCCTGAAGACGGCAGTATATTCGGTGCTGCGAGAACCTCTAATCACACACGTAATCAGCAATACGTGTTCAGAGTAGAAGATACAACTCCATGGCAAAACATTTCTTGTAAAGCGAACATCTGCTGAGGTCTACATAAATTCACTTTTATGTAAAGAGAAGGTTAATTACTGTGTTATGAAGATCATTGCACTGGGTGCTAACGCGACCCACATCAATCCGGCTCGCTTCTTGGTGATCTATTTTCGTCGGTTTCAATTGAATATTACTTTCCTTCTCAATAATACTCCGAAAGAGATATTTTTATTCCAGTCTGTCGTAATAGAACTCGTTAGAAAGAAATAATAATTTAAATATTACTATTTAAAAGCGCGTTTCTATTGTTATTTTAAGCTTCTTCGTTCATATAAGGAAAGTGTATTTGTTCAAATGCTACTAACAGGCTGCTAACATACACTGTTTTCTTCCACTAGATCCCCCATGCAAGCCGACTAATAACTTACAATAAGAGAACCTCTTTGTAATCCTGCGCACTACCATCGCTCGGCTGCTTTATTCACCCGCGGTTTCTGACTTACAAGTCTGGACCAACAGTATACTAACTACTCTTTAGGTTTTACATTACATATTGTCTCGCTTAACATCTACCAGCAAGTAAGCTTGCTTGAACTGCTTGAACGGGCAGGAAAATTAAACCCATAAACTACTTACTGTGCGTGGGGGAGAGGGTTATCTTGTAACTATAGAGACCTAGCATGTTCTGCTTCTGCTGGCGTATATTGCATCCTAGGGAGATATAAAAACCATTAGAACCCCCTTCCTAGTTTTACCAATACCCTTGACTTTACTTGTTTTCTTTCACTGGAGAATGAGATGGAGTTGAGGTCCACATTCTTACTGTGTGATGGAATGCGTACCAAACCAAGAAGCATTATCTGGAACCTTTTGTTTCGTACTGGAAGAGCTTCTGCTCCCTGAAGCCGCCCAGAGACTAGATGAGTTGGTAGGAACTTTCGTCCCTGTAGGTCCATTCCACTGCGGCTTCAGAACAACAAACAAACGCTACTTCGGTAAAGAGGGGCATACTAATTTGTATATGGATGGGTCGTTGGTTTACTCTCAAGGACCTGAGACTTGAAATTGGCCACGTCCTGTGTGAGTAATTTCTAGCATATTCAGCTTCCGTTATTTGCAACAGTCAGCATTTTGTGAATTCGATTCACACCCACCGCGCTTGGTAACCTGCAGGTCTGACTGACGGCGATCTTTTTCATCGCCACTATCAACCTGTCGTCGGTTCAGCTATTCACAATTTGGATCAAATTGTGTCTCGTCTCTGACGATAAAAAATTTTCATCATAATTATTGTCTTTTCATTGGAAAAAACTGCATATTCTAAGTTAAATTTTGTTTCTTCTTTAACGGCAATAATTTTCATCTTCAGTGTCGTCCTGCTTTCGGGACAAAAACTAAAATTCTGTGTCATTTTGTATCTCTGCTCTGACGGCCAACGGTTTCATCAACTGTGCCAAGTTATCACCAAGAAAGAAATGCAAATTTCATATCCAGTTGTGTCTCTCCTCTGCAATAATGGGCACTTTCTATATCTATTTATCATTAAAGACAATAAATTCCGTTTATCAAATAAAAACCTTTGCTGACTTTCGTATGTACTTCTAAACTTAATTTATAACAAATGTGCTTCAGGCACTGAACAGTGTTCAACATAACATTAATTCGTGATTAGATTTAAGCTCTTCTTCTACGCACCCCTAACCTAATTTTTTCCCTCCAAAATCTGCTCCAGTGGCAGTAATTTTTGCACGGTTTTTCTGCAAACTTTTGAACATAAAAGTGTAGATGATTGAGTCTTATATTATTTTATCTTTGCCATTAATGTATGCCTACTTATTTGATATCGTTCAATATTAACGTGAAGTGCTTTGCTGTGTAGCAATTATGAAAATAACAGCGTGTTCAAAATTGAAACTGAATATATAAATTGACATATAGTGGGATCGTCCTTTCTTTGCACTTAAGTATTCTGTACGTTTATTATCGAGAGTCATAAGGAATGGGGAATATTTTCAGTTGATGTTTTTCCAATATAACTTATTGAAACACAAATTTAATTTCAAGGTTCATCCATTCTTCCAATTACGTTTTGCTGTGAAACCAATTTTCACCGTGCATCCCATTAAATGTAGTTCCTAGGAAGACCTAAAAATTTCGCTAGAAATCTGATGATTTTAATGTTCGTGTTTCCGTACATCGCTAATACAATTATGATTGATAACCAACAAGATGCAACTATTTTGATTTATTTACTTTAATCAGCTCTACATGTTTCGGGGGATGTTTCCGCCCATCATCAGAAGCATAAACGCAAAACCAGCCAGCAGCAGCATCGGTGGACATAACAAGAAGCTGTAGTTACAGTGATACGCTCCTGATGACAAGCGAAAACATCGCCCAAAACATGTAGAGCCGATTAAAGTAAATAAATCAAAATAGTTGCATTTTGTTGGTTATCTGGTTATCAATCGTAACTGATGAATTTAATTAAATCAACAAATACACTGGGTCTAGGGGAAATCCCTAATAATTTATATTATGTTAAAGCTCTTTGGCATGTGGCATGTATGGGTGAGGAGAGGGGGGTGTATAGGGTCTTGGTGGGGAAACCGGAGGGAAGGAGACCACTGAGGAGACCTAGGCGTAGATGGGTGGATAATATTAGGATGGATCTGCAAGAGGTGGGACGTGGGTATATGGACTGGATTGGGCTGGTCGAGGATAGAGACAGGTGACGGACGCTTGTGAGTGCGGTAATGAACCTTCGGGTTCCGTGAAATGAAGGAATTTCTTGACTAGCTGCAAACCAGTTAGCTTCTCAAGAAGGACTCTGCACCATGGAGTAAGTAAGTATTATGTTAAAGCTCTAACATTTTTCGGCCCTTAAATGACCATTATTAAGGATTCATAAAAGTTTGTATACCTAATGTTGTATTTATATTCACGTCTCCTTAGAATTGTTTTGTATCCTTAATAAAGGCCCCTTAAGGGCCGAAACATGTTGAAGCCGTAACAAAATAAGACTATTAGGAGTTGTTTCTTGACGTAATGCATATTTTGGTTTAATTCATTTTAAAATATTCCATTGCAAATAGAAGTTAATTTACAGTATTGCAAGATTTTTCCGAAGTGTTTTTCAATGTCTTGACTATTTAGTAACACAAAAGGACAGGGTCCGCATGTGATCGTATGAAGTGTGATTATATGTGCAACACTATGTATACATTTGTAATAATTGGTATGTAATTATAGCAACAGAACTTCAAATTCTGTGACGTGGACAGAATAGAAAATGTGGCATTTAGAAAATATGTGTTCGACTTTCGAACACACACCCTCGTTGAGAGGTTCGTAAGACGATAAATGTGATGCCCTGTGGTCTCGTAGAAGTGTAGCGACTTTCCAGAGACTTTTTTTTATGTTTTGCTGACCGTGCATCTCAGTATAATCTTAGTAATTGACCAACTTAATACACAAATTCTTGTTTTATAATAAGTTTATTATATTCCTCTACATGTTTCGAACACTATTGTGCTGATCATCAGGAGGTCAAAATTTTATTATACAGCATCTGGTATCATCACACTCCGTAGGTGGCTGTGCCAACCTGTGCACCGGACGGGCCACCTACGGAGTGTGATGATACTAGATGCTGTATAATACAATTTTGACCTCCTGATGATGAGCACAATAGTGCTCGAAACATGTAGAGGAATATAATAAACTTATTATAAAACAAGAATTTTGCATTAAGTTGGTCATTTACTAAGATTTCCAGAGATATTTGCTGCCACCGGCATCAGGATACAAGGGACTTAACGCTGATGGCAATAACAGAAAATTTGTTTCAAATTTTGGTATATGTCGAAGTGAACACACGGTGTCACATTCCGTAGGTGAGTAATCTTCACACTAATGTGTCATTATGCAATTTATAACTGCATTAAAATGATCGAGGAACTTAAATAAATGTTAAAGATATTTTTATGTCATATACTCGTATATAGTAGATTAGGCAGGGGTAATTTATTTACTGGTTATATAATTACGGACCAGATAATTTCCTGGTTAGACAAGCAGCTAACGATGTAGCGAACTAAATAACCACCCAGCCATATGATTAGATAACTGACTCTCTATTTAGTTATTTATTTATCTACCTTTATGAAAATGAATATCAAAATTCGAAAATGTCTGTAACCAAAGATTGTTATTTGATCAAATTCTCGAAATATCCACCATTCAAACCAAAAATAGTTTTGTCAGTACCCACCTTTGTTGGTTTCCTGCTGCTTCTGAGACGTTCTAGAAATTCCTTTGTCTTTTTATCACATCTTGTCGCCTTCCGGAATTCTCTGTAGGAACCCGAAATCTCATTTCCAACCCTCGGGAGCAGCCAGAGCATGCAAAGAGCGCGGACCTGAAGACGTAGAAACGTAGATCTAAGGTAAAGTAGTAGTTCATTGCTTCTGAACTTTAATTAATTTGTGTTAAAGAATGCGTCCTTGCACATAAAACAAAAGTTTGGTGAGAATGAACCGTAGTACTGTCGGTTACTTATATTTCTGATCCATGTATGTTCCTCTTGTTACAAAGGCGCGAAATACTACTATGGTTTGCGTTTGTATCCACTAATAGTTGCGAGTTGTGCAGGTGATTTTGGAGGTGTCTGGCTAAATTATACTGCAGCCGAATGTTGCTTGGAGCCTTATTCTCCTTCTTGTAAGCCCACATAATACACGTATACGCGTATTCTTAGACTTGTTCGCTAAATTACGAAAAATGACTAACAGCTTCGTCATGTCCGCCTCTCTCTCTGTCGGTCTGTTCGTCTGCCCGTCCGTCCATCCATCTATCTGTCCATCTGTATGTCCGCCTGGAACAATTCAGCTCCCACTGGACGGATTTTCGTGTAATTTGATATTTCAATTTTTTTGAAAATATGTCGAAAAAAGACAACATTCATTAAAATATGACAAGAAAAAAGAGTACTTTACGTGAAGATCAGTATACATTTTTGATCATATCTCGCCCAGTTCATATTAGAATGAGAAATATTGCGGAAAAACTTGCAGAGGAAATCAATACACATATTTAATGTTCAATAACGGGTTTTTTTTCGACAATCGTGCTGCATTAATATATTTTACAGCTGGACAAGTCACAGATGAGAGCATGGCGCATACGCATTTCATCCTGGATAACTAACACTACAAATACACACACTCAGGTTGTGTAATACTCCTTGCTTTTCCACTGCAACAATGGTTACAAGAACGCGCCCCAATATTACGTTCTACATACATTGCCTGTCTTGTTACTTATTGACAGTAACAGTCCGCGATACTTCTCTTTTTCACGAAGGCGAATTGTCACAGTTTATTCTCCTAGACAGATCTGAAGTTAGAAACCTTTGAACTCCGAGAGATTCCTTTTCGAGCTTACATCAAATTTAATAGAATCATGAATAATTTCGCTTTAATATTGTCACAAATGGAACACATTTGTTTCACAGAAGTAAGTCCCTCTCACCATCTTAGGCATAGTCATGACTTTGATAGTAGAAACCTCGTTCATGTTTCGTTTTCTATTTTTATTACAAAAGTTCTGTGACTTATGAAGTTTCATTGAAGGTAAATCAAAAGAAACACCTGATAATTTCCCAATATACATATTACACTGACGTGTAAACATGAACATTACTGCAGGCAAATCTGCCAAGAAAAATTTAAAAATCCCCTAGCCAAAAGTGCATTTGAAATATTTTAGAATATATAATTGTACGTGAAAATTCTCTGCCGTTCAAATAGCCGGAAGCCTGGCAGGAAATCGATAAAACGGCCACAATGATAGGGCGCAACGAATGGTGATTGTACCGTGTGAGAAAAAAATTATGCTCCCTTGGGATTTTACAAATATTGGTAATAGCCTCCCAAATGTGAGACTTCGTGTTCTTACAGTGTTGTTTATGAATATTCGGCTCTTCCTTGATGTAACACCGTATGGGCTGGTTTGAATGACGGCGGTGGAGTAAGGGTTACATCAGTTACATCAGTTACATCAGTTACACTGTTCAACACACGAAATGTTATGGAAACGAGACTAGCTAAACTTTACTAATTTGAGACCGCTGAATTCGAAAATTACATAGAGATTTTCAGCTTAGCTCTAGTTTTCGAGTTACAGTTATGGCCTGAAATTTCACTTTTTTCAAATATTAGTTCTCCGTCTTCAAAAGTTGGCAACACTCTAAGCGGGTGCCGTAATTCTCATACCACAGTGAAATCACATGATCGACTATCGTCGCTGCAGGTGTTGGTCACGTGATCAATAAAACTGTTGCCTGTCAACTCTCTTCAGTTCTTATTAAGTGTTGTACGAAAGCGGTCGTACTGTAGATGGTGTCCACAAGTTCTTTCACGAGAATTTAGTTGTGACAGTTTCAGCTGGCACTCTACTGTCATATATTGTGTAGTATATTTATCAAAATGTCCCAGAAGTGCGTAAATAACCCGAACAACTTCTACTACATTTGCGGAGAAGTGATATTTGCCTCTAGGAAGTGTTGTATTACTCCAACAATAAAAAAGGCATAATTCTTGTATTTCGGCTGTAAGATAGGGGACCAGGGCAAAAAATTGGCACCACACGTGTGCTGCACTTCGTGTTCATCCAAACTCAATACGTAGGTTAATGGTAAAGGACGCTGTATGCCGTTTGGAGTGGCCATGGTTTGGAGTGTGCTTAGCAACCACAGTACTGACTGTTATTTCTGTATGGCGCTCCCTGTTCAAAATGGTATGTTCATGAAGAAAAGATCAACACTTTTGTATCCGAACATACCATCAGCAATTCGGCCTGTGCCTCATGGCGATGGACTTCCTGTTCCTGAACCTTCGGACAATTTTGCTAAGTACTCTGAAGACGAAGACAGTGTTTCATCAAACAGCGAAAAACAGCAGCCATCAGCTTTAAGAGATGCAGACTACTTGCCAAGCACAGACTCTTTCAATCATACGATCACAGAAGGCGAGCTCAATGATCTCATCAGGGATGGAGAACTTCCCAAAAATAAGGCAGAACTTTTGGCATCAAGTTTACAACAGTGGAATTTACTACACCACAAAGGGAAATGAGCGCTGCCATGTTAGGTGATTATTGCTGGGTGATGAAAAGGGATGCTTCTAAAACAAAATACCATCGACAGGACAAAAGGACACGTCATTAAGGTCAATAATTTTCTATTCATATTTATTGTACATACAACTATGATAGTGTTATTATCTCGAAAACAAACCTAACCAATGAATTTTAGAACTATTTTCCTATTCTGCGGCCCTGAAATACATAAAGACAGTATATTCACTTATCCATAACATTCAGTCATCCAAAATTTGTTGAACAGTGTTATTGATGCTCCAGAGTCATTCACACTCTTTGCTTGTTGCTATAAACTCCATACTATATATAGTCCATCTAAATCAATTTCTTATCTCAGTTTAGATTGGTTATTGATAAATCTTCATATGACTTTGGACAGTTATTGGTGGTCTTCTGTAATGCCACGACGTAATGTGCGAATTATAAAAGTAATTCGTCAAAGGTTTGTAACATTTTTACCAATCATTCATTCGTAATTTTTTACTGAAGTATGGAATTCAACAACGCCACTGAGAACAGGGGTAAATCTTCAGAAATTGGCTTAAATCGTTTGCGCGTGTTTGAAAATAAACTTTTATATCTTACGAACTAAAGACGAAGGAATAATGAAGTGATCTGCATTGTGTTGGGAATAAATGAGAGATATTCCAGGTCCTAAAAATAATGCAGTGGAAATGTTTAGTGCCTACGTGAAGGAAACTAATTAAAATAAATTTAGTAATTTTCAATTTATTTTACTCGCATATCTGTTTCGGGCCCCAAGTTCGCAAAGGAAATTCCAGGTTCAGAATTTGTGGAGTTGTGACTTGGTCTGTTAGAGTCAGAAATATCATCTCAATACACACACACACACACACACAAACAACACACACACACACACTCACACACCCCACACACCACACACCCAACACAAATAATACACACACACCACACAATCCACACACACACCACACAAAAACCACACACACACAACACAAACCACACACACA
>Ga0136643_10009780_pt1 | contig 14126 bp, 9 predicted proteins | sample TergutLab28metaG_FD_96883 | JGI IMG/M metagenome (GOLD analysis project Ga0136643, IMG submission 96883) | Labiotermes labralis P1 segment gut microbial communities from Petit-Saut dam, French Guiana - Lab288 P1 (version 3) (version 3) | ecosystem: Host-associated > Arthropoda: Insects >... | reverse complement strand
AGCCTACACAACGCAACAAGTAGTCGATAGCTCCTGAAGATGGACGTATTAACGTCTGAAACATGTTGAGCAGTAGATAATAAAGCAAGTGTCATCTAGTTGGTCAACCTTTATTCAAATATCGAGTATTACAGTTGCTTGGCTTTCGCCATCACGACGGCGGCCTCTGGTAGAAGTTGTGTGTACACCGGTGTTGAGATCGGAGTGCCATAGTTGTTTGTCCTTCGTTTTCGTTTTTATATCTATTTATTTATATTATTTATATTATTTCTTTCCTTTGCTTTTGTTAATTCATTTTTAGGTAGGTTATGTAAAGTTTTAGTTTTTGAATCATGTCAGATTAGTAAAACGTGCAACTAATGTTTCGGAGGTACTTTCTGCCCCTTCCTCAAGGTCGAAATCCAAAGGTTGTATAATATTGTTGTTTTAAGCTATGTAGATTATGTGACGTCTGATGATGTGGGGATCATGAATAGTGGGTAGATAAGAATTTGGAAAATGGTGGATGTTTCCTTTTCAGGTTTAGCCCGGCATTTTCTAGAGACGTGAAAATCAAGATTATAGCAAGTTTGTCACATTAAGGGGAGAACATAAGTTGAGCGTGTTTTAGAACAGGGTGTTGAAATTTTTGTGCCTAAGAGGAAGGCTGGAGAAAAATGTGTAAGAGGCTTCTTGATTTGTACTCCTTGCCAAATCTTCATGTTTGTACCGTGCATCAGTGACGATTAAAACACTTTATTATCCAACAGATGCACAAATATATAATTCGTATATACAACTAGAATTATTATAAAATATTTAAAATATTTAAAATTACTCCAACATGTTTCGGATCACAAGGGATCCATCATCAGGGAGCCCTATACTGTGCTTGGCCAAAAATTACAGTGCCTCTCTACACTGTGCAGTACACACACTCACCACAGGCAAATATGCTGCCATAACACTGACTACATCCATACCAATGGACGAGACAGAACCATTACTGTAATTTTAGCCAAGCGCTGTATAGAGCTCCCTGATAATGGATCCCTTGTGATCCAAAACATGTTGGGGAAATTTTAAACATTTTAAATATTTTATAATAATTCTAATTGTATCCACAAATTATATATTTGTGCATCTGTTGGATAATAAAGTGTTTTAATTCTTGCCAAATATTATTTGGGTGATCAAATCAGGAAGGATGGGTTCGGCAAGGCACATGGCATGTATGGGGGCATGTGCACATAGGGTTTTATTAGGAAAAGCTGAAGGAAAGAGACTACATGGAAGACCTAGGCATAGATGGGAGGACAAAGGACCTTAAAAAGTAGGATGGGAAGGCAGGAACTGAGTTTATGTGGCTTAGTATGGGGACAAGTGGCAGGCTGTTTTGAACATAAAAATGAACCTTTGGGTTTCATACAATGCAGGGAATTTTTTGACTGGTTCAGGGTTTCCAAGCTTCTGAAGAAGTTTTCTGCTCCATTCAGTTTGTTAACATTCTGTCGTCTTGCCTCTGGGTTTACTGCCTGTGTTGGGGCCTGGGCATTAGGAATCAGTTTCCAGCCGGGCCAGAGATTATTCCGTTCACCTTGATTCGAAACCCGGTGGGGGCGATATTTTCTGCGCTCCTCAAAACCAGTCCCAAAGTCCACCTAGTCTCCTGTACGGTGAGTACTGGGTCTCTTTACCTGGGGTAAAGCGGCCTGAGCGTGACATTGACTGCCTACCGCTGTCTAACGTCAGGGTTAAAGAAATATGGAAGCTATACCTCAGCTGTCCCACTGGGTCTTCATGACCTATTCTAGGGAGAACTTTACATTTTCTACCTTTACGACAGAAGAAAATGACAAGAACCAGGGCTGTCTACAAACTGGGACTGTCCTGGTCAAAACCAAGGCATGTGGTAGCCTTGTGTAAAGAGTTTGAAGAAATAAAATGGCTTTTTAAAATTAATGCAGATATAACAGTGTCTTTTACATAATTTGTATTTGCTGGGAGGGTTTGAAATTGAAAGTTGGAGGAATCATCTAAGTAGGACTACAGGTTTAGATAAGTCAGAATTCCTGTTTTTTTTAATGTGTAATTTGATGATACTCCAATAAGTGAAGACCTTGAAAATTTATTGCTTACAGTAACTTTACCCTGTTTCATACAGCATATGACTTCTTAATATTGACACGGTTTTATTGGATTTTATTCATTACTGAAGTCAGATAGGTGTAAAACTGATTGAATTTTGTATTTTATTTTAAATGTAGTGCTTAAACACCAGGAAAAGTAGGTATTTGTTTGTGTGGAGGTTTTAACCTCATGATGATCTGAGGCTGAAAACCAGTGAAGGAATTGAGTTTATTTGAAACTTGTTTTAGATGGACAAGGTGTAATTAATAAACAGTTTTTAAGTGTTTAGGATAGTGTTTAGTGTGTGTGGATGTTGACCCTTGAGGCAACTCAAGCAAGGAGAACATGCTGCAAGGCAGTTGTGTCTGAATTCTTGTCTTTGAAATTTACACTGGGTGTATTTACAGGGAAATGTTATGTATTACACTAAATAGCCACACTAGTAAAATCACTCTTACTTCTACATTGCAGATGCACTGTGCGTGTGCATGCATGTGAACAGTTTGTGTGTGTGTGTGTGTGTGTGTGTGTGTGTGGTGGGAGGGCATACTTTAAAAAATCTTTTCTTTTGTTCAGGTCATGGTAAAACACACAAAGATGCTGCCAGTGTCCGAGCCACGCATCCCATCCCAGCTGCTTGTGGACTTTATTACTTTGAAGTGAAGATAGTTAGCAAAGGAAGAGATGGTTACATGGGTATTGGTCTCAGTGCTCAAGGAGTCAACATGAATAGGCTTCCAGGTAATAATATCCATACACACAGTGTTTTCTCTAATGTAAAAATAAAGTTGTCGCAAATTGTTGGTTTGAAGGATGGAGGACAGATGGGAGGAGCCGTAAGTTTCAGCACAGATAATGCCACCATTGTATCCAGAATTATTGAGAATTCAAAATTTATATTACAAAATTTAGTGCTGTGTTGGTCTTAATTATTCCACAGTTGTCATTAGCATTCTTATTGATTATTATGCTGTTCTGTGATGGGTGGTGTTAGAACATACAATACAAACAACTGTATATTTCTGGGGGCTCTTCTTATTGTGGACTTTGTTAAGGGCAGTAAATATTTCACTGAAGATTCAAGTCTTGCAAGATGTTATGCCGTACCAAGTGGTAAATAGTTACCAGTGTTTTGAAAGATTGTATTGACATCATCTTCAGGCATGTCCCAGAAAACTCAAATTTTGTCTTGATAGTCATTTGTTGGCACGTTCAAGTGTTTTGCTGCAAACAGAATCACACAGTAGGCAGGTCTGTAACAGTGCACAATCAGAATGTGTATTGGTGATTATGCTAGCACACAGCTTAGTGTAGGTTGCAGTGAACTTAACTCTATAACATTGTTAAACAAGCTTATGGTGTAAATAGTCTACAGAATCTGCTAGTAGAGTGTAGCCAATTCACTGCAGAACATTCTGTGTGTGTGTGTGTGTGTTCATATTTTTTAAATAAAAGGAATAACATCAGCAACACCTGTTACTTGTAGGTTGGGACAAACATTCATATGGCTACCATGGTGATGATGGCCATTCGTTTTGTTCCTCTGGTACTGGCCAGCCCTATGGACCAACATTCACAACAGGCGATGTTATAGGCTGTGGAGTAAATCTTATTGACAATACTTGTTTCTATACAAAGAACGGACATAACCTGGGAATAGCATTTACAGATTTACCAGTGAGTATACTGTTTAATAAAAATTGTGCCTAACCATTTTCCACTTCTGAACATGTTGACCAAATTTTATGAAACTCACTATGACCATTATGCCATTGGAGGATACCTCATTGCTGTCAATTTTCATTTCCTGCGGTCAGTAGTATCAGTGTGAGAGACAAACTTTCAAGGTGGGGAGTGCCACACAATACCTTTTACTTAGGGATACTGAATGTACATATTGTCATAGATCTTGACAAAGTATAGGCCTTTCTTTGCAGAAATGTTTTTGTGTGATATTAAATAACATGTTGGCGGCCATGAAAAATGTTTCTTTATTGTATTATGTGTATGTAATTTGGCAATGATATTCCTGTCCATACTCTTTAAATACCTGTGTTCTCTTTTCACAGCCAAACCTGTATCCAACAGTTGGACTACAGACACCAGGAGAAGTAGTGGATGCTAACTTTGGACAAGCACCATTTGTATTTGACATAGAAGACATGATGCGTGAACTGCGAGCCCGTACACAACTCACTATTCACCAGTATCCAGTGCCTGACTACAAGGGCGAGTGGCAAGCGACGTTACATAAGTAAATTGCTCATGCCAATACGTGTTTTTAATTTCTTAAATGTTATTTTAGAATTTGTGTTGTTAGTTTGCTGCAGTTTGTATTGTCTGATTAGTTAACTAATTTTCTGCAGAAGAAAGCAACCACTTTAGAGTTTCATATGTGCATGAGACACACTGATCTGTGCTTAATCTAGATATGTGGTTAGAACTTTAACCTTTTAAAGCCAGGTTATTTACCACCATTAAAAAATTCTACATGGTGCTGACATTATGAATTTGTGTAGATTTCAGATACAAGCAGCGACTTTTTCCTTATTTGACATTAACAGATTGGTTTTGTATAACTGCCCTGGAGAGAGTTTACTGCACGGTATGCGCACAGTACAGTACAGTACGCGTTTTGTCTTTAAAGGGTTAACCACCTGATGTTACTGAGAGTTCTTGAGTTTGGTGCACTTGTCCTGAATCACTTTAGATCAACAATTTATACCTTACTATATACTTGGACTGTGTGATGAGTCTGTGCATACTCTTGCAGTAGGCTATCAGTCAGTGACACACACCACACTGAATGTTTGCTTCTGTGCTGTAGTTTCTTCATGAAAGATGTAGGTGCTTTAAAGTCTGAGGGGCTGAGACCAAGGCTGTAGGGTGGATTCTTCTAACACCTCACCCTGATCAGTGCAGCTGATGCAACATCATTAAGTAAATAGTTGATTAGTTGACAATAGTTTGGTGGAGTAGATCCCCCTTGTGGGCAACATGATATTGATAGGGATTAAATATATCCTTCTATATCTCTGATAATGCTGATAGGTGAATCTTTTCTCCCTTCTCTGGCATGTAACTGCATTGAGGTTTATTTATACAAACATTTATGCTGTGTAGCAGATGTTCTTTTCTTTGTAAACTGTGTGGTGTAATACCATTTGTGCACTCTTATGATGTTGCATACAAATTGACTGGTGGACATACATGTTGCAGAATGGTATCTACTTACCTCGTTCACCATGGATACTGTGCTACGGCAGAGTCCTTTGCCCATGGGACAGGACAGGTTTTTGATGAAGAAATAACATCAATAAAAAACAGGCAAAGTAAGTTTTTTAACTACCATGTTGTCTGAACATTTGAATGTAATTCGTAGATTATACAAAGTAATGTATTTTACTTGAGTGGACCTCCTTTCCAGATGCCTGTAGTGATTTGCTTGTAACAACTACAAATGCGGATGGGTTATATTGGTGTTTGTGTCATATATTTTTGCAACTGATTAGGTTATATAATCTGAATTACAAAACGATTGTGAGTTATAAGTTGTGGAAACTGTGAAAATAAATTATTATCATTTATTTTAAGATACTGTCCCAATATTTGCTTGGAGGGACTGATAAACACCATAGGAAGTTACAGTTGTTAATGGGCATCTACCAGGCCAAGAATTTATTATTGGACCTCCCAAATACAAAGTGGTAATGGTATTCATAAAGTTGCAAAATTCATTTTCTTGAAGACGGTGCACAAAAATTTGTATCTATTTTCCAGCACTACCAACATAGCAGCTATATAAACTTGGGAAGTGGGAACAGCAATTTGCCGTCTACTAACAGTAGCTCTTGACATTTTCTATGGTAGCTGTAGTGAAGTTCTAACACAAATAGTAGATTTCCTCAGAAATTGTAGAAGAGTTATGATCATCTGGCTAAATTGAATAAGGCAGTGACAATTTTCTGTAAAATTTTAAGTGAGTGAACCCTTTCTTAGAGTAAGTAAGTACTGTAATTAACTCTGCATTTGCCATACCTAAGACTGGTTTGTAGTACATAGGTCAGACCAATGTCCTTTGGATTTCTTTGTAAAGAAGGAATTTCTCAAGTATTTTCATGTGTTTAGTACCTTCCAGATAATCTTGTTTTCCCATTTTTCTTTTCAAGACCTGAGCATATGTCAGACATTACATGTTCTTGTTCAAGAAATCGACAAGGCATGAGTTTGCATTGGAAATGTATACCCGATTATTAAATTTTTTTTTGTTTTTTATTTTTTACAGGAATCCTAAAATTAGTTTTAGCTGGTCGAATGGGTGAAGCCATTGAGACAACAAGCAATCTATATCCAGGATTATTAGAGCACAATCAAAATTTGCTCTTTCTGCTCAAGTGCCGTCAATTTGTGGAAATGGTGAATGGGTCAGACTCTGAGGTTTGTCCTCCCCGTTGTCCTAGAGGTCAGGGTATCTTCTCTCCGCTTCATCCATCATCAGCAAATACACCACCTCATCCTACTAGCCCCGTACAAACCTCAGTAATCCAATCCACCAAGAGTTATGGTAATAATCGGAATCGAGGACATTCATCCACAGTTGAGGAGAACAACTTGAACAATGTAGCTATGAATGGGAGCAATGGAGGAATAGGTGATCAGCCAGTGGGGGGTTCATCAGTCATCCGGCCACCACCTGGAATAGGAGAAGAAAGTGATGTGGAAATGGAGCCACCAGAGGAACGAAATGGACATACAGTAGTAAATAAGGCTGTATCTCCTGCCACTAATGGATATCAAAATGGAAACAGCCTTCAGCAAGATAAAGAAGAGCTTGATGATGTCGAAGATATGGGTGAGTAACATAATGTGAATGGAAGGTAAATTGCAGCATGATGAAAAGTGTGTTCTTTTAAATTTATAGTACCATAACCAAGAATACTGAGAACGTAGAATGTTACATTCTGTGCGCTGCTGATGTGTCTGGTAGCACAACCTGAAATTGAAACACTGCTAATTCCAGATGTCACCATGGTGTATTCTGTTGTCCACCTCCCACCCTAATTTTGTGTCATCCATGTGAATGTTGTCCACTCACCCTTCGCTTGGGCTTCTGATTGGACACTTCACATACGATTCCTCACCAGATGTCTGTATTCACTCCATGTCCCTCCTGTCTAGGCTAGTAGGTAAGGTACATTTCACATTTTGTAGGCCAAGGTGTTTTCCCGAACGTTTCTTTTTTACTTAAACACTTGCAGGCTCATGATTTTTCGTTAAAGGAATGCCTTTAGAAATGGTAGTATAAGCCATCCAGGTTTGTTTCATCTTCATGGATTCTTATAATAAAACCAACTAGATGCACTATTTTCTCAAATTTATTTTTGGAATGAAACTGTACTTGTTTTGGACATTTACTCTGTCCATCATCAGGAGTTTTTTCACTGTACATACAGCGATGGTATATGTCATAGAGGTTTGCTGACAGCTTGCGAGCAGGATCAGGATGGAACTGCAGTTCCCTCCTGATCCTGCTCGCAAGCTGTCAGCAAACCTCTATGACATATACCATTGCTGTGTGTACAGTGAAAAAACTCCTGATGATGGACAGAGGAACTGTCTGAAACATGTAGAGTTTCATTCCAAAAATAAATTTGAGAAATTAATGCTCCAGTTAGTTTTATTATAAGAATTTATCACGATGCACGGTCACCTGAACATCAGAGTCTTCATGGGTGTTGGTCTCTTCATCTTTCTTAAAGGAATGTGTGTATGGAAATTATAATTAACTAATTTTCTTAATCTGTGTATATTTATTTTCATTGTCTGTTAAGTTCTGATTATTTAATTGCAAATTTAAAGCTATGAAGCCTTCAGTCTGGGTAAAGTCACAAGAGTATTGGACAAGAAAATAATTGTCTTATTGTATGTATGTTGAAAAGCCATAGACACTATTTATCAAAATGTTTTGAATGCCCTCATCCCAAATTTGTGTCACATCCGTTGGGGTGAAAAGGTAAAAATATGGGTGCATCTTGTTCAGACATTACAAACTACTGCTGGCAGAGAATATGCTTGACCACATGTAGGCAAAGCAGTGTTGTATAGTAGTGACCAGAGTGCTTAGTATTAAGTGTCAGCAAAACTGATTACCATAAATAAAAAAAAATTGTTATTAGAAGCATTTTCCACAAAATAAAGGGCTTTTAGTGTAAATATAAAGATGATGAATCTTATTATAAAGATGTTGCAGTCTTATGTATATTGGACCATGCATCATTGTGATAATTGAAGACGAGACCAACTTGATGTCACTAGGTATTAAGTTTTATTTCACTTCTGTGCTCAACATGTTTCAGCCATTAATACATCCATCATCAGGAACCACCGATTTTTCTATTGTATCACCACATTGGTCGTGTGTTCTTGTTTCAATGTGTGTTGGAGTTTCGGTGTGGCTGGGTTGGGGTGGTATCCGTGTAGCAGGCTGAAGCACAACTGGTCTGTTCATGTGGAGTGCGGGGGCTGGGAGTTAATGTCTGAAACATGTTGAGCATAGAAGAAGTGAAATAAAACTTAATAACTAGTGACATCAAGTTGGTCTCTTATTCTTCAACTATAAAGATGATGGTTTGACCCCACTGAAAGGACATGTCAGAATTTGGATGGAAAGTTGAATGAACTGTATATAGTGCCATTCTGCTTGTGATGGTGAAATGATAATTTCAAACCATATATCAACTTTAGTAGTGACTGATTTCATTGGCACAGTGTGTGTTGGCTGCACACTATATACAGCAAGTATTTGTATCTTGTCCCTGGGCACAGCAACTATTGCAGAAACAGTATCACATACGGAACAATTGCAGGGAACAGAATCTATTTGTCCCTGCCGTTTGCCTTCTCTTGTGTCATATACGTCATGGTGTAGGAGGCTGTGTGGGCTGCAATGCAGATTCAGACATTTTGGATTAGAATGCATGACTGTCAATTCCATAGTCTAGTCACTGTTGTGACTAGACTATCCTGGCTCCTGTTGATGTGGATTATGTTTCACAAAACCTTAAGTAACTTTTGTGTGTGTGTGTGTGTGTGTGTGTGTGTGTGTGTGTGTGTGTGTATAATGTGTACAGTGTTTCAAGTGAGCACTCTGGCTGAATACAATCTCACAAATGACGAGAAACCATCTGAGGTCTGCTCATAATATGAGATAGCTAATAAGTCAGTGCCCATTCCACCCACCAGCCACTCAGTTTTCAATGGCAACAGCAGAGCCTGAGTGCTGCTACCAAGGCCACACATACTGAGTTTGTATTATCCTGCAACCAGGCATGCAGTAAATTTGCCTGTCAGTAGAATGCTTTTGAGGTCATGATAATAAATTCTTAGTCATTTGTAGACAGTAATGCAAAACTGACTTGGCAGTAGAATATAAAAATTCATATAAATTTCACATGTTTCGAGAATAAAAACATGGCACCTATACCTCATTAGAGGGAAGATGTCTATGTTCTATGAAAGAAAATACCAACTATTTCTTCACAAACTTTTAGTTAGCCGTTACAGATGTCAGAGTATACTTTTGGACCATTATGAGTATAAATACATGGGTCTGTGTTGGCATATTGCAAACCATGTGAGTGTTCTCCAAAATTTTGGTTAAACTTCTTCACACTTCAGAAAAAAATGTGTGTCACATGTTTACAGTTACTCTTCTAAGTACAACATCAGCAACCTTTAAAGAGGTATGTTAAAGTGACTTGTCCTGTTATCTACATCCACCATCCACTTTGAAGACCAAGGTAAGAGGTAAAGATGCTTTTCTGCCTTAGCACCGTGACTTGTGGAGATAAAGCTTTACACATTCTAGAATTCAGCATCCCTTGTCAGTTGTTCAGCCCTTTTATAATTGTGTTTTTGGTTAAGTATATTGGTTTTTACAAATAAAATTTGAGTTTATAGTACAGTATACAGGATTATATTTGATTATTGGCCAAGAGTTATGTTTTCCTGAGTTTTTATTATTTACTTCAAGTCTTCCAGATGAAGACCAGGGTTGTATCTTAAATTAGATCACATTCTCTTGGGTGTTTTTCATGATTTGTCATCCACTAATTGTCCTTTTATTCATTGCTGTTATTCTGAGCTGTTTAGTATCATTAAATAAACCAACAATAATAAAGTGATTATCTACATTTGATACAGCAAGATTAGAGATGTAGTTTTGTTTGGTGTTGCAGATGTGGATCCCCCAACATCACGTCGCCAGCTATGTGGTGGCAGCAAGCCAGCTGTGGAAAGGATGCTAGAGTTTGGTCGTGAGCTGTACAACATGAGCTTACATCTAAGGCAAGAGCAGGGAAAGAATGAAAACAACAAAAAAATGCTGCAGGTGCATACATTCTTCTTTAACATCATTCATGATGAATTCCTTTAAGAATTATAGTGTACTTTTCGTTTGTATTTCCTTGGTGTGCAGAAAACCATAGCTGATCACTTGACTTGTCAAAAGAGAGTGAAGTGGCCCCTTAAATGGCACTTTCGATTCCAAAAACATTCTTTATCGTGCAGTGTTAGTGTTTCTAGGTAATATGCCTGATTCACCTTCTGAAAAGTGTTAGTTGGAACTCTGCAAAAATTTCCTTTCAAAGCAGTTTGACAGCTGTAGTCATTATGAAGCTACTAATGGCAGAATGATTCCAAATGATGAATTGTGTAGATTGTTATAATGCAGTGGTGGTTTAGAATTTTACCTTCATATGGTGGTTAATGAACAGACCAACTGTAATGACTTCACCTCCAACTGTGTGTTCAGATGGGCATACAAAATTTAGACAAGGCATTGTTAAACTTATCAAAGAGGTATATAATTCTTGGAAGTCTTCATTGTGCTTGTCAGTTGTGTATGAATTTCAGTATTTGAAAACCAGTCATGTTACTGTATAGTGGAGTATAGAACTTTTTGCAGTAACATACTTGGTTTTCAAATACTGAGATTGTTGCACTTCTGTGACAATATAAATAAACTTCATTGTGTCCTTAACTTTGTGTGTTATTTATGTTGTAATAGTTCAAGAGTTGTACAACTCCTGTACAAGTAATGCCAGGATCTTCTCTGCCACATGTGTGTAAATATTAGTAGCACTGTTTGTTAGTCTTTTCCACCCTCATTTGATTCAGTCCTATCAAGAAGAGCAAAAATGTATGAATTGGTATAGCCTTGTTGTTCACATGAGACTCCCCCTTTATCTTAAATGCACTGTGTCCTGAGTCTTATGGTTTTCACTGTGTTGTATCTTGGCCTCTGCTGACATCCCTATCATTACTTTTTGCTACTGTCTGCCATTGCCATTTTCATCAAGCTCACTGCAGTGTCGGATGAGAGTTCTCCATCAGAATAAGTCTTCAAAAAAAGAGCTGTGTTCGGTACCTTTTTTGGTTCTCATAATAAGGCAGAATATGTATTCTTATTGAGTTCACTGCTGTTACATGAGTTTTATTTGCCCAGCACTAATCAGTGGCTGTGAAGCATGGCACGTTACTGGGAGTCATCAGAAGAAAGTCTAGCAGTAAGTGAAATAAAAATACTAAGAAGAATCTCGGACCACTGTTTAAAAATAACTTAAGATGGAGACTAAGAAATAATGAAGAGCTCTGTGAATTGTTAGGTGGACATGGTATGGTCAATTATATTCAAAAGGTAACAGTGAGCTGGTCATATGCATGGTACATATGGATGATGCTAAAACACCAAAAAAGTATTGAATGGAAAATTCTATGGGAGAAGACCTGTGGGAAAACAGAATCAGGAGGAATTGAGAGGCCAGAGGAGGTTAGTAGGGGACAGGACCATTTGGAGGTGACCTACTGAAGAGGCCGGGGCCTGATGTCGGCTGTTCCACCATTAACTATAAGTGTCAGTGTTGTAACAAGGCCAGGCAGGTTAAAGAGTGCATTTGAATCTTTATCGTTGCACCGTGCATTCTGTAGTTTATTTAATTACACACACCAACACATGAACATATATATATTATTTAAGAAGTGTAAAATTTACATTAAAACATTTAAAATGCTCCTACATGTTTCGTTCACACGATCATCGTCAGGGAGCATATATTGTTCTTTGCTAAAGTTATAATTTAAAACATTCAGTGAATTACTTAGTTATGTTAACTTTGTGCTGTGGCAGCAAGTTGTGTTTTTGTGTGTGTCGTACAATGTTTAGAATGAGCCATAACCAGGCTCATTCTAAACAGCGTACAACTCGCACACAAAAACACAACATGCTGCCACAGCACCGAAGTTAACATAACGAAGTATTTCGCTGAATGTTTTAAATTATAACTTTAGCAAAGAACAATATATGCTCCCTGACGATGATCGTGTGAACGAAACATGTAGGAGCATTTTAAATGTTTTAATGTAAATTTTACCCTTCTTAAATAATATATATATATATATATATGCATGTGTTGGTGCGTGTAATTAAATAAGTGCATTTGAAGCTTCTGATGCTGGTCTGCTTTCCCAATCTACTACAGACACATCAGAAAATTTTGTTTATACCATACTTTTTCTCAGTTCATTCAGCTTCCACTGTCTCATAGGTAACAGTGATTGTGAATAGTGTATTCATGGAACAATAAGACTGGAATGAGCCTGGAACCTGCTCCTGTCTAACAACAACAACAACAACAACCCTCATGCACTAAATGTTTATAAGTAACTCACTACAGGGAAATATCATGGAAGTATGTACAGAGCAGTCATGGATATTCCATTATCATAGCTGCTATAGGCTGGCTTTAAAAGAAGATGTACTTCAGAGTAGCAGCATTGCAAAAAGGTACACCATCATGATCCTGGGATGTATGGTGTGCAGTGGTTAATGTTCATGTTTGACACCATAGATACTTCATCATTGCTGTCACTTTATGCAATAGTAGTGGGATAGTTCAAAATGTTTTTGGTAATATTATCCTTAGTACAACATATATATATTGTTAATCTATTTTGTAATCCATAGATTTGACTTGTGTTTGGATTATGGTCTTCTGTGTTCTAACACGATGTAGTTTCATTTAAGAAGAATTGGCTACCTATATTTTCAGGGTAGAAGTGAATGAAGTTAGGTTATAGGTTGAAAGTTGCCCTTTTTGGGCACATTTTTTCATCACCTTCTTTGAAACTGCCTGCATTACGACCTCATATGCTTTCTGTTCCCATTGGTTGTCCTGTATGTCATGCACTCACATCCTGTTTGGCCGACTTCTGCCCTAAAAGTAGCTGCAGCAGGTTCATCAGAAATGTTGCTAATCACCTGTGAAAGTGCACAGTGTCATAACCTAGAAGACCACAATCCTAATTTTCACTGCTGTGAAAATCTCAGATCCCATCTATGATTTACTAGGTTAATACATTTTTTACCGCAGGATGCCTTTAGTCTACTAGCATATTCAAATCCTTGGAGCAGCCCTGTTGGGTGGCAGCTGGATCCTGTACAGAGAGAGACTGTGTGTGCTGTTCTCAATTCTGCCATTCTAGGTAAATGGTTCACAGTAAATGTACATTAATGACTGCTTGATACCTTGCAGTTTTTTTTCCAACATAGATTTAATTTAAGTTCAGTTTAAGAAGCAGTTTGACCACGAACTTGATCCGAGGCATCACGATGTGCTAGAAACATAATATAATGCTAAATAGTGTATGTCAGCACATCTGTTTTATTACACAAAGTAACTACATAGGCTACATGTTTCGACTATTAATCAGTCATCTTCAGGCCTATTTTAATCAGTTTAGTCACAAGATGCTATGCACACACTGGGATCCCAGCGTGTTTACATCAAAGGTATACATAAAACTAGATAATTTGCCTCGAAAGGTGTGATGTGCAAATTATCTGGTTGTTTTTGGAGTTAAGGGATATTGCTTATTATTGACGTCAGAGTAAATCCTTTGTTTATGTTGTTCCGTAGGAGTGCGCGTGTTACCATATGACCTCACACAATGAAAACCGT
>Ga0136643_10009779_pt1 | contig 14127 bp, 8 predicted proteins | sample TergutLab28metaG_FD_96883 | JGI IMG/M metagenome (GOLD analysis project Ga0136643, IMG submission 96883) | Labiotermes labralis P1 segment gut microbial communities from Petit-Saut dam, French Guiana - Lab288 P1 (version 3) (version 3) | ecosystem: Host-associated > Arthropoda: Insects >... | reverse complement strand
TTTTGGTTTTTTTTAGTTGGGGGTTTTTTTCACCAACCCATTCAAAAATATGTTGTTTTTTTTTTTTTTCGGGGTAATAGGCAAAACACCAGGTCACATCTCCCACAATAATTTTGTTAAAAAAATTTTTGTCTTCATCAGCCATTGCGATAATGTCTTGGCAAAATGTGACTCAATCTTCCCTTTGCTTAGGTGTCAAGGAGTGTGGAACAAAACATGCACACAACTTTCTCTTTCCCAAATCGTCTCTCAGAATCTGAAGAACTACAGTCTTGGGGATGTTCAAAGATTCTGCTATCATTCTTGATGCAATTTGATGTCATTTTTTACCAAATCAACAACAGCAGCAATGTTTACCTCAGTTTGAGTTGATTTTGGATGGCCACCTCCCTCGTCATCTTCTATCAGCTCCCTGCATCTCAAAATTGAGAACACCACCTAAAAATGATCGGTTCACAACCTTATTCACATAAGCCTTCTGCACCAATACTAGTGTTTCTGTCACAGATAGACCGGATTTGAAACAAAATTTTATGGCAACTCTCTGTTTACTTCCACCATCCATGATGTATATAGAAAACTGACTTTACAAGACCAGTTATAACTTGTACACTGTCAAAGATAAACAAACAAAACTCAGTGTGTGAACGGATGTTGGTTGATGGTACTTACTGGGTTGGCCGATAGATCGCTCTAATTCTGTTACTTAAAAAATCAGTCCTAAAACTTATGGATTGCACTGTGTATAACTTACTGCTAACTATGTACTGAAAATGACTGATCCTTACATCAGCCAATTATGCATTTTTATTGGCATATGTCCTGTAACACTGAATAAAATGAGATGATGATGATAAATGATGACAATGTAACGATTTTTAAGCAGCAGGTATGGCTCAATTCACGATATTATCTAGGTTTTCACTGTAACAAGACTGGCAACATTCATGAAACCCACACGAGTTATGCCAGACACAGGTTGAATGGGAAAAATATTTGCAGAAAATTTTGGCAGTGAAGACTGTTTCAAATGATCACATGGAAGACCAACAAATACAGGAAAGAATATTACTGTGGAGCTTTGAAAATATGTTGTGATAACGTGAGTGTGGTCTGTTTAAGCAGACTGAATTTGTGCTTCCCTCATCACACCTGCCCTCTGAACAGCTGTTTCAAATCCCGGTCCAGAAGTCATTTCTAGTTACAACTCAAATCAAGCAATAACTACTATTCCCATAATTTTCTCTGTTCATTTATGCACTTCACATGATACTGTTAAATAAGTCAAGAAAAATTTTTTTCTTGTTCGCTGTGTAGCAGATGTTGCACAAGAGTTTCAACTTAATGGTGAAGGCCAATACAGCTATCATAAAACAATAGTATAAACAACTAGATGCAACAATAACAATTTATCAGTAATTTCAATCAGCTTAACATGTTTTGGGCGATAATTTCACCCATTCTCAGCAGCACTAGACTGTGTATACAGCTTGTTGTATAATGCACCAAAGAAGCACAAGGTTGAGGTGGAACTGGTTAACCAGTTCCACCTCAACCTTGTCACCAGCAGGCAACTTCTTCGGTCCATTATACCACAAGCTGTAAACACAGTCTAGTGCTCCTGAGGATGGGTGAAATTATCGCCTGAAACATGTTGAGCTGACTGAAATTACTGATAAATTGTTATTGTTGCATCTAGTTGGTTGTTTATACTATTGTATCAGAGATGCACAGTCACACAAACATCAAATCATAAAACAAGTTTCATATATTATCCCTTCAACAATGGTAACTAACTAACCAGCCAACCAACCAACCAACCAAACCAAACCAACCAACCAACCAACCAACCAATGAAACCAACCAACCAACCAACCAACCAACCAAACCAAATCAAACCAAACCAACCCAACCCAACCCATCCCAACCATCCAACCACCTAGCCCATGGAGCAGAGTCCTTCCTGAGACACTAACAAGTCTTCAGATAGTCAGAAATTCCCTGCATTTTATGGTAAATAAAAGTACTGTACATCATAGAACAGAATCAGTAGTTAAGAGAGTAGAGTTCATTCATGATAGGATGTCATACACGGTGCTGGGAGGTCGCTGGTGTGAAATTATTATTCTTCAACACAAGTGTAAGTCAAGAGTTCAATACCTCTAGCTTTGACTACAGGCAGTGACCTTTATCCTGAGCCAGTTCAAGCCAACCCAAATCCATATGTTATTTCTCTATGATACCATCTCACTTGCAGTCATCCAAGTGCCTGTGGTAAATGTCAGACTGTGATCTTCTGGCACGTGACACCATGCAGTCTCATAAATACAATGTATGTTCTGTATGTAAGGTTCCTCTGCCCATAACAATTAAATTAGAAGTCATTACAATGTTAAATGCAGCTCACTTTATTCTCCTGCAGTATCATTATGTTTCAACATAAACCCTGAGAACATTGAAGCACCTGCCCTATCTTGACACATTCAACAGTAATGATTAAGTAGAAATATTCATGAATGGCTACAAATGCAAGACAAATTTCATGATGGAATTTTTAAACTCAAGACAAGTTGGGGAAATGCACCAATATGCTAGGTGATTATGTTAAAAAATAATGATACTTCAGTGGAATAACAGCTACACACTTAATGCTGCAAGGAATTTTCATTCAAATTTATGATGTAGGAAACTTTCCTTACTCAATGGCCTTCGTAGTTACCAATATTCCTCCCAAATGTTGGTAACATCTACAGGACTGTCATATCTCAGACAATCACATTCTACACATAGAGGACACTGTGACATCTTTGATAGCCACATTACAATGCAAGGACAGAATATAACAGAAGAGTAACTGGGTTCAAACCTTTTCGATCCCGATGCATCTAGGCCTCTTAGACAGGCCCTCTGTGCCCCATAATCTGATGTCCAAGTCATGGGAGTCATGTTTGTTTTAATAAAGTTCCAGATTGCCCCCCGACTTAGACTCCTTAACATCCTCTGGGTCCAAGAAAAAGGAGCACAAATATGCAAGTCTACATGAGGCCAGTGCTTCCTACTAACACAGAACATGGGCTGACATTTCCTCCTCTGCTGCACACCTCCTACATAAGGGACTGTTAATCAGTCCCATTAAACAAAAATGTCTTCTCAGGGTGTTATGTCCAGTATGGAGGCTGATAACAGCCCTGGACTGTGTCCTGTTAAAGTACAGTAGCCTGGTCTTTGCAGTCATACTAGGGCCCAAAATCAGTTTTCCAGCCTGTCTCTGGGTACTGGTAAGACCCCACCACATTGCCATATGCTGGTTGTCCATCCAGCATTTTATTTTTTCTCCTATATTCTGCCTTGAGACCCCCAAGGGCAGTTCAGGTCCAACAAACTGGTGAAAAGTGCCCTATCTTGCAGGCTCATCAGAAATTTCAGTTCCATGTACCCCAGAGTGTTCAGAGACCCAGAACAGTCCCATAGAATACCAGGTGAAAATGTTATTCAGCACCTTTTGGCACTGTTGTACCAATGGTGACGCCATTTTGGCAGCCCGAAGGGCTATCAGAGCTGCCAGGCTATCAAAGCAAATACTAACATATTTCTCTGACCTAGCATTCATTTGAATTTTGTGAACACAGATCAAGTTATCATACATCTCAGACTGGAAAACTGTAGTGTATCAATACCAGGAGAGCTATATAATCACAAATTTCCTAATTATGAAGTATTTTTCCACTTCCTAATTAATCATACGCTTTTCAATGGGAAAACAGACTTCCATAAATTTGTGAGATCTGAGGTTCTCTTAGCCGCTAGAAAGAATCAGTTCTCCTGGGATATGATGCTCCATCACAGGCTGTTGTTGGGTCCCTAACATTATGAGACGACGTAGGGGTCTCCTCTTCCGACCCTTGAAGACGAGACCATTCATTGTCTGAAACTGCTGGGAACCAAATAACCTGTGATGCAGTGTCACATACCAGAAGAAACAATACTTCTGTCAGTGTATAGTTTGGTTGCCATCTGCCAAACTACAGTGTCAAAAACAATAAAATTTCAGTATATATTTCTTAATTTGTCAACATCTTAATTCCATCTCTAGTCTCAATATGCTATTGATTCTCTACAGTGTGACATGATTTATGAAACTGTCAATGAACTACTAGCAAATCCTGACCAGTGCCAACTTACTAACTTATCCTGACCAGTGCCAGCTTACTAGCATTTCCTGACCAGTGCCCAACTACTAGCATAACCTGACCAGTGCCAAACTACTAGCATATCCTAACCAGAGCAAAACTACTAGCATATCCTGACCACTGCCACACTACTAGCATATCCTGACCACTGCCAAACTACTAGCTTATCCTGACCAGTGCTAAACTACTAGCATATCCTGACCAGTGCCAAACTACTAGCATATCCTGACCAGTGCCAAACTACTAGCTCATCCTGCCCAGTGCTAAATTACTAGCATATCCTAACCAGAGCAAAACTACTAGCATATCCTGACCAGTGCAAACTATTAGCATATCCTGACCAGTGCAAAACTATTAGCATATCCTGACTAGTGCTAAACTACTAGTGTATCCTGACCAGTGCAAAACTACTAGCATATCCTGTCCACTGCCAAACTACTAGCATATCCTGACCAGTGCAAAACTACTAGCATATCCTGACCACTGCCAAACTACTAGCATATCCTGACCACTGCCAAACTACTAGCAGTGCCAGTCTACTAGTATATCCTAATCAGTGCCAGTGGTTATCTAGCCTCTGAGGGCAATGATCTATCCAGCTAATAAACAAAATGCTTACATCAGACAGCAACAAACTCTTCTCAATGAATTTTTCCACTTCTTGCCACACAACAATTTGCTACAGTCGGGATGTAAATTTAACATTTTGCTGCATTTTACTTTCCACAGGTAGCATCTCAAGACGCACTAATTTGATGCTGACCAGTGCCATGTACTTCAAAGGGAAATGGCAACATGCTTTTGACTTAGACAAGACAACACAGAGCTGCTTCTATGTGGATGTGGGCCAATGTTTCAATGCAAATTTTATGGAGAATGTTAATATCTACAAGTATGCTTATAGTGGCAGTCTTGAAGCCCAGGCGGTGGAACTGCCTTATGAGGTTAGTATACTATAATATTATACACCCTTAATGATTCTAAACATGCTGGCTCAGCCATTCCTTCTGTGACCTATATGCATTATCTTATCAATGCACCAGGAGATAACTACACTCCTAAACACAAGTAAATTATTCTCCCCCCTCTTTCTTTTTTAGCTAATTTAGCATACAGTGATGAAGAATATACACATATGTCTGTAACAAAACCTAACTAAAACTGACCTAAAGTAACATGTCACAGGGGAAAATATATATATCTGCAGCATGATAAGCATTAAAGTTAATTCCTACTTTCATTGCATTTTGATTGCATTACTTCTATAAAAATGCATGGGAAATTATATGGTAATTATAAATGACAGATTCAGAATAATTCTGAAGTGGTGGGGCCTTACAGGATTGAATAGTGTCACTGCTTCAGATATGGACCAAGCATCTGCCAAATGCAAAGCTGGTGTGCTAACCATTATCCAGTGATAATCAGTTTCAGTTGGCAGTAAACTGTAATGGAATTACAATAAGATTAGATTATGTGTGCTTATGAACGAGTGGTGATGGAACCAAGTACGTGTACTTTCTGTGGCCATTCACAGATACAAGCAGGACTCAATGTCATACTGTGTTATGTATGAGTTTCTAATGTAGCAGTAGGCACAGAAAATCAGCATCCTCCTTCAAGAGAATTACAACATCTGATATTAAATGAGGGTGTAAAACAAACTGAAACACATATAAAAGCTTTTATTTAATTCAAGGGCATTAGTTACTTAGTCATATGACTTGCCATCATGCATTTTACTTGAAGATTCACATTTTTTGGAATATGACACTGTGTAGATCAGTACATAATTACCTACTTTTGGAGGAGCTTGCTGCCTACATCTTTAGGGTAAATTATTCATTCTCAGTGCCAATGAAGGCAGCATCTGACACAGAAAAAATATGGCCATGTCAAATGTGCATTAGTTTGTGTTATGAATTAATAATTTAGCCAAGATGTACAGAAAAAAAGCGTCAAATTCTTCAGGGTAGTTCACTAAAGATGCAGGTAGTGAGCTCTTCCACATCTTCCGTACCTGTTTACTAGGCTACAAAGTGTCACATCCTAGACTTGAATCTTCGTCAGCACCATTGTGAGTGTGCCAAGTCTTGCACATATTCCACTTACATATGAAGTACTTTTGGTTTATTTAATGATGTTATCAACTGGAAAAATTACACAGCATGGAATGATAGTTTGATTTGTAATCAACGAATTAGAATGGATGTGGAAGGCAGCAGTCATGGCCTAATTTGTGATAACTGTCTCAGCATTTGATTTATGCATACCATGAGAAACCGAGTCAAGACAGATGGCCACAAGTACTCCCTGAGACAAAGCAGGGCTGCTACCCTACAACATTTGTGTGTCATTCTCTGACAGCAGAACTACCCACAGGAGTTCTATCATGCCTGAAATATTAACTGTCACAAAATTAATTCTAAGTAACAACACGGTAGAAGGATCCTATTGAAGCAGAATAAAATATGCAATAACAAAGGATGTGACAACTAAAAATACAGATCGACACGAGTCCCAATGTGTCAGTGGCGTACCCAGGAATTTTGTTCAGAGGAGGGGGTTCAACAAATTCAGTTGAGGACAGAGGACAGAGAGAAGGGGATCTGGGGGCGGTAGCCCCCTAGTCAGGGGTTCTGGAGGCAGCTGTAGTTTGGTACAAGAAATTTCATTTCATATAGTAAAATTTTCTTAATTTTTGGTACCTTAAGACTATTTATGATGACAACCAATTTATATGTCATTGCTAATGCAAAACAATTGCGAACCTTGGTAGTTTAGAATTTTACTGCCTTTTTTCTGAACATCTTGCGGTGTTGGCATCCAAAATTCAGCAATTTTTAACAGTTTTCACAATCGGGTTGAGTTTGGCACGATTTTGGAGGGCCTTCGGAATTTCGGGGGGGGGGGGTTTGAACACCCCCCCTCGGTACGCCACTGCAATGTGTTATATTATTTATGTACTTAAGAGCAGTGCTTATTACCATGAATTTCTTATTATGTCATTTCAACAAAATTCAATTCATTTAGGGTGAAACCCTAGTTGTCTACACTCTGTCCTACAAGTTTTGACCAAATTGGATCATTATCAAGCAGCTTCAAGTAATTACAAAGAGAAGATATAAAGATACAACACTGCATATATTAGCCAATTAAACTCCTTAATAATGGTGCAAGAGGGAGACAGACTGCAGACAATTTGGGTTTTGCCCTATATAAAGTGCATTTTGTCAATTTCAAATTCTGTGAATAACTGTGGCTTGTTTAACACTGCAGTCAATAACTTGTCAAATGATCAGAAAGCAGTACATAATTAATTCAAACTGAGATGGAAATGGCCATTAACTGATTTAAAGTCAATATCTTGGCATTTGCCTAGAGTGACTAAAAAGTGAGTACAAACAGGTGTCACACCCAAGATTTGAACCTGGGATCTTCTGAACACATCAGAAGCATTACTGCTTGAACCAACTTACTCAGTTCTATGCATTAAAATTTCAGAAATAAAAGTTACTTGTATTGTCATGACTGGCATAACAGGGTCACCAGTTTTCGCTGCTGCTCTTGCTACCAACCAAACGCAATGCAATTCAGCAACTCATCCGTGATCTGTCTCATGCCTCACTTCACAACATAGTGTCATCTCTAGAAGCTACTGATATACTGATCTCATTGCCACGGTTCAGTATCGACTACAGTACTGACCTCGTTCACGCACTCAATGAGGTAAGTCTACCAACCAACAAGTAAAAATAATTGCATCATACATACTATTAACTAATATGAAAATGATATTCCCATCAGAAATAAGTGGTTAGCGTATAAGAATGCAATCAGCCAAAGGGCATTAAACCAAAAATAAGAAAGTGTAAATTAAGAAGTGGTGTAAACTGGCAAGGCACTTTAAAGCAAAAAAAGTGTACCACAAATTGGCATAAAATAACAGCTGGGTGTGTATGTGAAAGTATGTGAACACATAACACAGATTTACACAAGATTATGAATATTATGGTCTTACGGGATGTGATGTCATGCAGTTTGGTACATGTGTACTAGAATTTCAGAGAAGTTGCTTTCCTCTTCAGGTAACAATATGGAGATTGAGCCTTCCTCCATGACATTTGTATCCATCTGCCAATCAAACTATATGGCATCATATTACTGAAGACCATAAATTCACTCACTGCCACCTAGTAACCCAAACCTCAGAAAAATATTAATTCATTGTGTACAGTCCAAAGAGAGTACTGCAATCTTATGTTTATTGGACCGTGCATCATTGTGATAGCTGAGGAATAAAAGACCAACTTGATGTCACTTGCTATTTTATTTCACTTCTTATGTGCTCAACATGTTTTGGTCTTAAAATATCCATCACCAGGAGCTTGCGACTATTCTGTTGAATTACCACATTGGTCGTATTGTTCTGTAAATCCTCTGTCTTTACAAAACAATACGACCAATGTGGTAATTCAACAGAATAGTCGCAAGCTCCTGACGATGGATATATTAATTTCCGAAACATGTTGAGCACATAAGAAGTGATATAAAATAGGAAGTGACATCAAGTTGATCTTTTATTCTTCAACTATCAAGAGTACTGCAAATTTGCTCATCATACAGCATAAAGTTTCACTGTCTCAGTTTCAACATTTTCTCTCTTCTTTCAGCTAAAGATAGAAGAAATATTTTCCACAAATGCTAACCTAACTGGAATGATTCAATTGGCAAATTATGAGCTTCATGTATCAAACTTCCTTCACAAAGCTAAGATTGAAATTAGTGAAGAAGGTACTGTAGCTGCTGCAGCCACAGGTAAATTCTCCACAGATTCTTTCTGTACAATTACTAACACATATATTGCGCTTACATCTCAAACCAGGCCTTCAATAAATCTCTCAAAATTCCCCATCATACAAAAAAAAAGTGTGATAAAGTAAACAAGTTACTATCCCAATGTCAAAATAAAACATTCCTAATGTTCCAAATTTCATCACCTGCGATGTGACACTGTATAATCTGTCAAATCATTTCAAAAGGAAAGGCTGTCTTCAACTTTATGGCACAAGCTCATGTGCCTCTTGTACACTGAAGTACAGGCAGCAAGTTCCTCCAAAATGTTGACAGGCAGCAAGTTCCTCCAAAATGTTGGTCACCCTCTTCATGGCTACATAGCATTACACCCAGACCATAATCTTAATATCGAATGTCACAAAAACCTCAAAGCTTGTTTTCTGCTGAACAAAAAAAAAAATTATGCCACTATATAGTACAGAATCTTTTTTTTTTAAATAGTATTACCAACAATTAAATTTACTCAGAATATAAAGGGTCATAAATCTAAAAAAAAAAAAACTTCAGTAGTCATAATCTGCAAACATAAACATAACAGTGGAGATGATACTCTTACACCGATAATTAGTTTGAACAGAACAGGTGCAATGGCACGTTATTGGAATTATGACTGAGGTCTTTCATGACACCCACCATGTCATTCTCTAGACATGTACCAATGTTCCGTAGTTCAAGTATTTCATATAGTGATACTACAATGTAACATTAGTCAAATCATCCAACCACCTCTCAAATATTTATGTCACACACCATGTTGTATAGCCTGTGAATTATATGTACTATAGCAGGATGACTGGATAACATAATAAATATAACTTACGTTTAGGAGAAACCTCTGCTACCGTCACCTTCAATGTCTGCCCTGAAGATGGTGGCAGCACGTTCTTCCAAAACATGGACATTCATCTATGAAACTACAAGACATAACATCCAATAAGACTGTAATCTCAATACCCACCCCTCTGGGAACCTACGATCTGACACAGATAATTAATTTAATATGTTTTTTGAACAGGTACCCTGGTAGTGCCCTTAATGGGCACAAGTATACCAAAACTCATCTTCGACCACCCATTTCTGTTCTTCCTACGAAATACTCAAACAGGAGATATTCTGTTTGCTGGCCGTGTGTCACAGCCTGAACCAGCAAAGCAACGTGTTTCGGGACTCGTGAATGAATCCGAGCTGTCCCAACTGACTAAGGACATCTTCACATCGACGCCAGTGGCAGGTGCAGGACGGTCAGTGGGCAGTACACTGAGCCCTCAGTTTTCTGGTAGCAACAACTACAATCCACCATTTGCTGGCAGTGTATCCATTATCAACAAAAGCCATCTTGTCTCTCAAAGCCAACCTCCTGTCACAAACTACCAAACCTCTCCAAATAATCAAAACACTGCAAACAACAATCCTTTACCAACTATGTATCAAACATTCCAAGCAACTCACCGCGTACGTTCTGTTAGTAATGACCTGCCTCAACCAAACATTGCACAGTATCAATCGCACAGCAACAGTGAAACTTACCATGCTTCTAATCCTGACACAATTGGTCAAAATGTTCAATCTCCAGGACAGTCTTTATCAACATCCAGAAGTTATGTTCCTGATATGAACAGACCACATTATTTATCAGCTCAGCAAAAAACACCAGAACAAGAGGGTGTATGGAAGATATATCAGAGCGACAATGAAAGACGCCACGTCTGGTCATAAATTAACCATAATCACTGATAACGAATACAGGCATCACTTGAGAACCACACTCCATGTTTATATGCTACATCACGTGATACAGGAGGGTTTGGGTCATTATTTAATGCAGTGTAATTAACTAAGCAGTTGTGGGAAGCATTAACTGCCACAAAGGTCAGATTGTTTTATTAAATAATTTAAGGCTGTGTAACGAAATATAAAGTGTGAATCTCTAAGCACTTTATTAGAGCCCACAAGTAGAAGAGAAATTGTAATATCAGAGGAAAGATGGCCCAACCAGTTTTGAGTCTCAGTACTGGTGCAAGTGGCTAAATTATCTGTGGTTAAATAGAAAGAAGAAGTTTGAATCTAGACCTAAGTAATCAACTAATTCTATGCAGCAGAGTCACTCTTGTGAAACCAGAAGTTGTAAAACTACTCCAGAAATCCCCCTGTCATTATGGAACCCTAAGGTTAATTACTTGTTTATTTCATACATTGTATGGTCTTCCTTTCACGGTATGCATCCTGTTGTGTGATTTAATAACTGGGGAAATTCTACATAAGACATAACTTTGTTACCGTATGACACCGCATAACTGTATAATGTCACACAGCAATACAGCTGTGTCTAACAGAAAATTTACCCAGCTGCGGTCTTCGCTTGATGTGTGAGATCAAATCTCACACACCACACACAACAGAAGACAAAATTATAGCTATTAGACAGTACACAGGAAGACACAAGATTCTTAACAGAATAAAATCCTGGACAAATATGATGCTGCTGAGATGGTACCATAAACTGATACTCACAGGACACATGTACACAACCATTTCCTTTTCTCTCCCATTTATTTATTTCCTGCTGCTGGGATGTATGTTGGCAATTCAGTAAATCTGAAACGTCGAAGGGCCAGGGAACCAATTCTACGTACATCTTTAGACACAGATCTGCACATATCTGTTATGTTCCTTCCGGTTCTGATCATCTTGTACACTACGAAATATTAAGTAGTCAAAATGACTGTACGAAGATCCTTAGCTAGACACACACAATTAATGGAAAAAAGAAACACCAAAATCTAAGAAAAACTTCACATTTATAACATATAGTGTTACAGAGATTAGTACATTTAGGAGATGGAATGACCATGTAGAGAGAATGAGTGAAGACAGATGGATATATGCAGCAAGAAATGATGAAATGTACCAGGTGAAGTGAGAAGGTGCAACTGCTGGACAAAAATAAGCCACTGTACAACAGAATTTGGTACTTACAAATGCCATTACTGGCTATGTATTATGGTTACTTATTCCTTTTACTGTCATGGATGAAGGCTTCTGTTACACAGAAACTGTCATCATAGGAAGTGGGCAGGTTTACTAAGAGGAGGGACTTTAAACAGAGCTTTCTTTTTATGCACAAAACAGACTGGTGTTATATATAAACCATGAGCAGTTAAAGGGATAACTAATATAAATGGTTCAAAGAAGTGTATGCAACAGTAATGTAAATGTGTAAATGACACTACCTTGTTACATTTTTGACCAGTGTCTATGAAGAAGTAATAAGTGCCATTAAGTGTTACACACAAGTTATACTTCTTGCATTTAGCAAACAGCTGATATGAGCTGCCATATTAAATGTATCACCATGACAATAAATGTCCTGTAATGATGCATTACCAGAGCCTAGTCCAAATACTATTTAGGTGCCTGATATCTTTATGAGTTGGCCAGGATAGCATTGTCTGTATAGTGACTCAGTATGGGCTGGACAATCCAGGGTTCAAATTGGGGTGGGGGGAAGAGATTTTCTCTTCTCCAACCCCATCCAGACTGGCTCTGAGGTCCATCCAGCCTCCTTTACAATGGGTAATGGGGCTCTTCCACAAGGATAAAGCAGCTGGGATGTGGCCTTGAGCTCCATCTAGTGCCAAGGTTACAATGGGTAGAGCTATGAGGCATTGGCAAAGTGGAGTAGAACCATAATTCTATCTCCCCTGTGTGCCTGCACTGGCATGTCACGGGGTGGACTTTCGTATCTTTAGAAAGCATGCCACTACTCAATGCTGTCTTGATACAACTGCATCTTACCCCAGTTCTTTACATTGATTAAGGCTGTTTATACCTGATGATGGAAACAGATCAAGTTCCTGAAACACTGTGTTTGCAAATACCTAAAGAAATATGACATAATGGTGAACATCAATATTTGTAGTGTCAATCATAAGGCTGGTTTAAGTATTTAAAGGTTAACAGATAGCAACAGATACAAAGAAACCCATGCAGCGTCTAGTTTCCCACAAAGCTACGTGCTCAGAGGCCATACACCTTTAATTTCACCCTCTAATAATACAGGCTGGTGCAAAAGTCATGTGATATGATGTTTAATGACAGAAACACTGTCAGGTGACTTTTGCACTATCCTATATTAGGCAATTTTCACCAATATGAAGTTCCTCTCCAAGGCACAGAAGCCATTCCCCACTTGATGCTAAAAATAATAAATTGGGAAGACTAATATTTTCCTATATCCTTTCAGATGCTTTCTGGCATAACAGTTTTCCTGTATTTGCCCAGGGTCACATGCTTTCCAACAGAAACTTCACAAATTTACCCCATAGTTATGATCATGCGCTCACAGCTATATGATCCTCTAAACACTTCAGACAATTTTTACATTTTTTTTATTATTTCTATAGTAAAGATAGATGGTAAGTATAGATACTGCTGTCTGCTTGCTAGCAAGCAGACAGCAGTATCTGTTTGGCAAATGCCAGTTGCTATGTGTACAGTCTTGAACTCCTGGTGATGGACGGAAACACCATCCGAAACATGCAGAGTGTCGTTCCAAATAGAATAAATTTGATACCTTGGTGCAACTAGTTGGTTTTACTATAGAAATAATATGGTGCTCTTCCAATATGTGATCTACCACGCCATTTTCGTTCCAATATGTGATCTACCTCTCGCAACTCCTCATACCGCAAGTGACATAACTCCAGCAACCCCCTAGCAGACAAGTGCACAAATGGTGGGATGTGCCGTTCGGTCGTATTCGTAGCCCAGTTCACTTGTTTACGGTTTGATGTAAGGAATACTCAGCAATGCAGAGCCATGTGCAATTCGTTAAGACAGTTATATGTAACGAGGAAATGGCTGTACAACATCAACACGAACGTAAGCTGTTGGATAATCCGAAGGAAGCTGTGATTAATTGTGATAAATGTGAAAGTGTTATGCAGAATAAAAGAAGATTAATTCGAGGGAACAGTGTTCCTGTTATGAGATGTCCAAGAAAAGGATGCCAAGTAATGAGAAGTGTACGTCATGGGAATAACTTCTTCCATTACTGGGATCTCAATAACAAGATGAATTG
>Ga0136643_10009778_pt1:0-12500 | contig 14127 bp, 7 predicted proteins | sample TergutLab28metaG_FD_96883 | JGI IMG/M metagenome (GOLD analysis project Ga0136643, IMG submission 96883) | Labiotermes labralis P1 segment gut microbial communities from Petit-Saut dam, French Guiana - Lab288 P1 (version 3) (version 3) | ecosystem: Host-associated > Arthropoda: Insects >... | reverse complement strand
TGTTTCTCCATTGATATCTGGTTCTAAATTTCTCGTTGTCATGGCTGCTTGTACTCCTTCTATCCACGTTTTTCTTGGACGTCCTTTTTTCCTTCTCTCCCGTGGTATCCAATCCATAATTAATTTTGGTATTCTCTCCTCTGGTATCCTTTTGACGTGGCCATACCATTGTTGTCTTTTCTGCTCTATAATATCTACGATGTCCGGCTTCCCTTTCACTCCCATTATTTCCTTTATACGTTTATACATATATATATACATATATATATATATATAACGCAACAGTATGTCTTTATGTAATATATTCTCCTACATGGTTCGACATATCTATGTCATCATCAGGGAGTTTTACATTTTTGCATTGCCAAGTCACATGAATTCTTAAAATTGAAGCTTTAAAATCACAGTTCCATAAAATTATTAAGAGTATTAAAACATTATTTAATCATTGTTTAGTGATGCAATAAAGTCTGTTCGACGTTATAATCTCTTGTACGAGCAGTGTGTATCTGTGTATTGTCGAACGGATTTTATTGTTCACTCAACAACGATTAAGTTTATTTTAATAATTTTATGGTTTCAGTTTTAAGAATTCATGTAACTGAGCAAGGCAGAAATGTAAAACTCCCTGAAGATGATAAAGAAATGTCGAAAAATGTAGGAGGATATATTATATAAAGAGATACCCTTGTATACGCTTGTGCTATTAATTGTGCCTTTGTTGGTTGTAATACTAACAAATTGTGCGTCATTTCGGAAAGCTTTCACAACCCCATTAGTTTCAAATTCGGTTTATTACAAATTGCAGGCAAGAAATGATAATGACGTATCGCAAATCGCCAGAAAAACTGGCGCCTGCTAGATAAGGAGGAGATAATCGATTGATGTGTCTATAATACATTTACAACATACAAAGTTCCATTTTTAGTGATTTGTCTGCTCCGACGTAACTAACGGCATTGCTTGTAATGCTATCTAGTGAGTGAAATGAGAACCTAACCTAATTTTCGATTGTAGTTTAGTTCCTATTCATGCGATCCGTGTTAGTTATTAATCGGTGACTGCAAAATGGCGTCGCGCTGTTGACGTTGGCGGCGTAAACGGAATAATTAGTGAGTTATGTGCGGTATCAGATGAAAAATTTTACATAAGAGTGTAATGTTTCTGAATGGCATAGATTCCCACGTGAATTACGTTGCTACGTGTGGCTGTTGCTGGACGCCAGTTATCAGGTAGTTCGTCATGTATTTGTAATCAGGTGCCTGTACATTGCCTTCTGCGGTTTTATTGTTTCAGCTGTTGTAGGGGTCCTGTCATTACAGGAAGGATTTGTACAGGACTCTATAGGAGTAGCGGTATAGAAGTGTATTTGGCAGGTATCAGGTTCGAATATCGGCAGGGATGTCATGTATACCCACATGCTTCTCATGGTTTACATAAATGCCTGAGGCAAATCTCGAGATTGTGCTTGGATTAGGCAAAGACCGCGACCGCTTTTGTCCAAATCATCCCCGGTTTATCCACACTTGTGTATTACCGACGATAAATAATTTGAGGTACTGACGGCGTCGCCGAATAAAACCACAGAGAATGTATGATGGGAAGAAAGTAGTAATGTAACGAATTACGTAGCCATTGCTGGTTTGATTCCAAGGTGCACTGTTTTTAAATTCGATGTTCCTTCGGAGAGAACGTGAAATATCATACCGCCACTGGGACATATCTCAAACCATCAGGAGCCACTACCACACTTTATATGCCTGTTAAGCTTGAAACTTGATAGAATATGTGTTTTGTAAAGAGGCGAAGGGTCTAGCGTTATGTTTCAGGTGAAATCTTTCCTTGTCTCCACTATGAAATTATTGGCCTAAATTTAATATTCCTCCAGGGTTAGTTAACCTGTAAAACCCAAAATAACTACAGATGGAGTGTACTCTAGGACTACAAATTCCACATTAATACTCGTCCATATTTTGCATTGTGTGCAAAGAATATCAGTGGATATGGTTTTAAGATGTATAAACGTGCATGCATACATATATACATAAATACATACACACATACACACACACATGCACATGTTAGGCATTCTGTACATCCCAAATTTAGTCAAGGTGACCTAGGATGTGGAATAACATACCCAAGAATGAAAAAATGCACAATATACAATAAAATGTATTATACGTATTTTTCAAAGAATATACAAATGTTATGCAAATCCATTATATAGAGCAGATAATTTGATTAGGGTTTTTTCAACATTATAAATTCCTCAACAGAGTAAAAAGAATGTGTATTTAAACATTTTCTTAAAGCTGGTGTAAACTGAACTTCTTCATACTCTATACTTGTGAATTTGCATTATAAATTTAGTATTTTGATTTCATAATAGTGAGTAATTTTCTTAGAATTTGAGTGGTTGCCAATTATTATATGCAGATGATATTTACTCCTTGTATTAGAATCATGTACTGCTGAATTTATTATTATTTTTTTGTTATTTGCAGTGAAGTTCATTAATGAAAGTATATGATTCCATGGAAGTGGTAATATCTGCCAGCTCTTAAACAGGCACGTACATGAATTTAATGGTTTTTGCACCAACTATAATTCTAACAACTTTTTTTTTTGTAGAGTGTATATATTTTTGTTGCCAGACGAATTACCTAAAATTGTTCCATACTTAATTATAGAGTGAAAGTAGGCAAAATGAATTGATTTGGAAGTGTCAGTGTTGCTGGTGTGAAACATATACCTAGCTACATAATAAGATTCACATAATTTTGGAACCATGTAATTGATATGATTTATCCAGTTCATGTGGCTATCAATTTGTAAACCATGGAATTTTGTATTTCTATATTCTTCTGCAATTTTTTGTTACGGCCATTACCTAAGTGGATGTTGTGGAAAACCATTCGTTATAAACTTTCTTCAGTTCATCTTATCTACATTGAGGGGCCAACCTGTTGGCAGTAAACCCTTTACACACAGTAGACAAAATCGTGTGTGACACTGACGAGAAATTATCAATATTTTGACTACAAATTATGACAATAGTGTCATTAGAGGATGTTAATTGTTATGATGCGGTAACTGTTCTTGGAGAAGGTCATTTATGACCACGATGAAAAGTAAGAATCTTGGAACTGACCCTTGAGGTACTCAATGTTTTTTATTCCCCAGTCTGAGAAAGAATTCTGAGCATGCGCGATTTAAGGCTTCTTCCGCGAAGTAGATAAGAACCGCGCTCTTCTGAGTTATTACGCAGCAAGTTGTGGTAATTTCTTACCGACGTTTCGGGACAACTTATATGCTTTTTTGTTCTAGTCTTCTTATCTCCTTTTCCTTGCAGTTTGCTCCTGGCCTTTACTCCACAATTGTGTTCTTGTGTCTCCCAGCTCTCAACGTAGTATTTATACCATGGAACAGCGCCGGACTAGGACTTTTGCCCCTCTCCTATTGTTAGTTGGGATTTATCTATTTATTTATCTATTATTGCACTTTCTTTCCTTTCCTTCCTCCCGCCCTGCTCATGTAGATGTTCTCCTGCGTTTCGCCACCGCACCTGTTAGAATTTCTTCCCTCCCGGAACGGCTCTCTAATACACTGCCTACTACAATCCCCGTCCCTCCCGACTACTTGCATCAACCATACTGGCTGGCACCACACTACTGAGAACTTATCACAACCCCACTCTGTCCTGTATAAACGCCTTATTAGGACAGCCGGCTTTGTTTTTGGATTCTTTACCCTTCAAGATGGGAATGATAGGTTGTCCAGAAACGTCGGTAAGAATTTACCATTACTCGCTGCATAATATCCCAGAAGCGCGCAGTTCTTAAGTCTGAAAAGTATTTATTGTTGGACTCTGAAAACCCACGTTTCGGAAGAACACGTTGCTCCAGTTCAGGACAAAAGAATAAGAACTAGTAATTGTTCTTGTGTGCTGAAAACGAAGGCAGCACTTTTTGTCAGAAACCTTCTTAGACCTCTCTGTGTACCGCACTACTTGGAGTGTGAAGGTAAAAGCGGGCAGTGTAACCACAGTGAGAACTTCAGATATGACTTCACTTATTTTCTATAGTGTCAAGCTGTAGGACGCTTAGGTACTGTTCCACCTCTCACGCTAGGACCAGCTTCTTTCAGGTTTCTCACTGTTTTATTGTGTCGCAGTCTGTATCGTATGGCTGTATTGACCCCGACACTCTTCACTGCATTTTATGTCATGTTGCGATACCTGCTGTTACATGAATTACTCTACCAGTGCACATACGAAACCTTGGTCCCTTATACGGACGACACACACACACACACACACACACATTATAAATAAATAAATAAATAAATATATATATATAACCTGTTGTTTTGTATGGGTGTGAAACTTGGTCGCTGACAATGAGGGAGGAACGTAGGCTGAGTGTGTTTGAGAATAGGGTGTTGAGGAGAATATTTGAGCCTAAGAGGGACGAGGTAACAGGGGAGTGGAGAAAATTACATAATGCGATGCTTAATGGTCTCTACTCACTCAATATTGTGAGGGTGATAAAATCGAGAAGAATGAGATGTTGGGGCATGTAGCGCGTATGGGGGAGGGAAGGGGCGTGTACAGAGTTTTGGTAGGGAAGTGTGAGGGAAGGAGACCGCTGGGGAGACCCAGGAGAAGATGGGAGGATAATATTAAGATGGATCTGCAGGAAGTGGGATGTGGGGGTATGGACTGGATTGAGCTGGCTCAGGATCGGGACAGATGGCGGGAACTTGTGAATGCGGTAATGAACATTCGGGTTCCACAAAATGCTGGGAATTTCTTGAATAGCTGCAAACCAGTTAGCTTCTCAAGAAGGACTCTGCTCCATGGAGTAAGTAAGTAAGTAAGTAAATAAGTAAGTAAGTATATGCATATTGCCATTCTTCCTGGATCTCTTGATCCTCAGGATGAAGGCACTACCATCTTTCGAAGCAGGGGTATAATGATAACGTTAACCACAATGTTAATTTATTGGGATGCACGAGTATTTCGAATTTACATCTGACTGAGCCCGTGTAACACCGGGTTTTTACGAGGCTCGGATTTTTTCATCTCTGTTAATTACATTGGTCTGTCTTCTAATTATTCCACGCACATTTTGCACTAATATTAATGTGCTATTAATGCAATCATTTCACTTCTCGTCCCAAAATATTTGTTTCATTTTGTGTTCCCCCTTAATCTCATAGAAGGTTCTTTGCTTTCCCACTTTACAACTAGTTTTAAATAGGCGTTTTCCTTTGTTTTCTATCTACATTACATTTGTGCAGGAATGATCGGTGTAGCTGCTTACCACTCTACACCACGTAGCTTCTCAGCAAACCTGCATCTTCAGTTTTATGCCCTGTGATCTGTAACAACACTTATTTTGCCTCTGTAAGTCTCTTCAAGAGTCGACTTTTATCCAGAGCTACTAAAATTATATTATATAAGACACTAATAAGACCGGCAGTGTCGTGTGGAGCGGAAAACATGAACGTTGACAAAGAAAAAAGAACAAGCTATGCTAATTTTTTAAAGGAAAATATTTAGAAGAATATGGCCCTAACTATGGAAACGGGGAATGGAAAGGTAGGACGAATCGAGAACTAGAAGAGATGATCAAAGGAGAAAATATAGTAAAGTGGATAAAAGGGCGAAGGATACGCTGGTTAGTTCACCTGGAGAGAATGGAGGAGGATAGGATGCTCAAAAAGATCTTCACTCAAGAAATGGAAGGGACGAGGCGAAGGGGAAGACCCAGGAAAGGATGGAAAGACGAAATAGAAAGAGATATTTAAGTGCTGGAAGTGAGAAGTTGGAGAGAGATGGGCGACGGATAGAACAAAATGGAAGGACATTGTTCGACAGGTCAAAGCCCACAGTGGGCTGTAGTGCCGATGGAATAAGAAGAAGAAGAAGAAGAAGAAGAAGAAGAAGAAGATCTGTGACAACATAAAGCCCATCCTTAAAACATATCGTCATTTTTCGGCGTAAAGGCCACGCTATTATCCGTCGAACCAACTCTGCATACGTAGTGTGATGACTTGAAAGATAGCGTCACTACCGGTAAGATATCAAGAACGTGTACGTGATGACATGGAGATGTAAGTCAGAGGACAGAGAACAGTGGAGGGCAATTGTGGAGGAGACCGAGGTTCTCCAAGGACTGTAATGCCAGAAGAAGAAGAAGAAGAAGAAGAACAAGAACAAGAACAACAACAACAACAACAACCTTTACTGCAATAAATCATACTCGTGTCTGGCATCTTCTGGAAGCAACGAATAACAAATAACCCGGACTTTGTTGTCGACACACGAGCCACCACGACGCTCCTCTGTTGTTTCTGGCCATCAACGTAATATCCATGGATCTGCGAATGACAAAACCGCAAATCTTGTATAAATGGCCCACAGCATTTATTTTCGCTTCAGATGTGACCGTATATGTAATATTTTGTATTGCTTTTCACTCTTCATTCATGTTATCACTGATCAGCGAGCGGTTAGTAATGAAGTCTTTGGTCTTCTGGGATGTTGCGCGGCGTAGATTGGTAGTTCGTTGCCGACGTTTCGGAGCACTCTTGAATGGTGGGGCCTGTACGCTGTCCCGAACCAAGAATGCTTATTCCGAAACGTGGATGACAAGCTGCCAAGGAACGGCGCACATCCTTCTAGAGAGAAGATCTCACCTGCACAGTGGCAAAAGCCTGAAATATCGGTATAATATAAATGAAGAATGGTTCCTTCGATAGTCTACACGGCGCCGTATCCCAGAAGAATTGGATCTTCAAATCAAGATCGTGTCATTTGCGAATGCGCAGTACAGACATTTCCTTGTGTCTGCAGCAGAAAGCCCTCTCGCGTCGAACGGCGAGAATGCCGCTTGTTTGACAGCCGAGAAACAAATGAAATTCAGCATGTTAACGGTAAGTGGTAGGAAGCGAACCTGAGGTATTACTTAGGCAATACCGAATTGCAATCAAGAGCAGTTTTATACCTCCTACTTCGTGTGAGGTATAAATTTGGGGCTAGCACGTTACTTCAGTTCCGTAATAGCATCTCTTCCTCGTAAAACAAACATATAAATGTACATTACTTTAAACAGAGGCAAAAGTTAGGTGAACATTTTCAGCTGTGTGCAGTCCGTCTGTTTGTAGCCACTGCGAAATATGCTGGGTAATGAAAAGTCGAGCTAATGGACTTGTGTTGTAAACACTAGTTACTTGATATACGAACGAATTGACAACGCGGGGATGCGTCACTCTGCAGTTGCTCTGTTGTCACGCACTGTAAAGGGAACGTAAAATTATACTGTAACATGCCATGGGGCCCAGAAGGGGAGTAGAAGTATAGATATACTCTTTCTTTAATCTCTGTCGAAGATGGGGATGGGTGATTAATGCCAGGCCTCGGACGCTTCACCCCATTGTATAGAAGGCCGAATGGACCCCAGGGCCGGTCTCGGCGGGCGCGGAAAATTCGCCCCTACCGGGATTCGAACCCCACAGTGTCAAGTCCAAAACGATTCGCTATGCCATGGTTTTCCAACCCTTCCATGGCAAAGGGCCACACCAGTTATTGCGGGCTGGTTCGCGGGCCGCACGAGACAATATACGAGAGGGTGCTGATACGTCCTTAGCCCGACCAGGAAGGAAACAAACTACAGCGACCAAACTCGGGATTTATTCAACATACTCCCCACGAATGCCAATACACTTCTTAGCCCGTTGATCTAACTTTTGCAAGCCACTCAAAAAAAATCTGAAATCTGTCCGTCCAACCAGTTCTCCGCGTCAGCAATGACCTCCGCGTAGGACGAAAAATGGTGACCTTTCAATTGTTTTTTCAGTCCAGGGAACAGGTGGTACTCCGACGGGGCCAGATCCGGAGAATATGGTGGGTAATCAAGAAACTGGATGCCCAGGTAGGCAATTTTCTTCTGTGTTGCAAGTGCCCGGTGAGCCGGGGCATTGTCGTGCAAGAACAAGACCCACTTGGTGAATTTCCCGTGGCGTTTTTCCTTCAAAATGTCCTTCAGTTGAACCAGCAGAGATGAGTAATACTGCGCGTTGGTAGTCTGGCCCTTTGGAAAATAATCAATGAGGAGGATGCCGTCTTGATCCCAAAAACCGAGGCGAGAAATTTGCCAGCGGATTTTTGCACTCGGAATTTTTTGGGGTGGGATGAGCCGCTATGCCGCCACTCCATTGATTGTTGCTTTGTCTCCGGGTCATAGTGATATAACCAGGTTTCGTCCATGCTCACCAATCGCGATGGGAAATAATTGGATCGCGCCGAAAAAATTCCAAAACTGCTCAAACGACTGGCATCTTTGACGTTTTCGACCCGCCTTCAGGCATTTCGGGATCCACTTCGCGGAGAGCTTCTGCATGTCCAAGACTTCATGAATGATGGACCCGACCCGCTCACGTCAGATGCCCAGTTGTTCAGCTATTGATTTAGCCGAAATTTGGCGGTCTTCCAAGATTAGCGCGTGAATTTGATCAATAATCACCGGGGTGGTCACTGTTTTGGGTCATCCAGAACAAGGCGCATCACAGGTGGAAAAATCACCACGTTTAAACTGGGCCTCCCAGTGTTTGACGGTGGCATACGATGGTGCATGCTCACCTAATGTTTCTGTCACAGTGGCGTGCCCTTCTTTCGGCGCCTCGCCTTGCAAAAAAAACTTGATAACAGCTCGCGTTTTCATGTTGTTGAAATCGCGCGCGTCGGCTGGCATGCTTCCGCCTCTATAACAAGAAAAGGCTTGCAATTCGGCACAAGAACAGACCCCTCTTTCCAACAACACTATCGATTACGGCCTACGACATCGGGAAGTAGGTCGGGCTAAGGACTTATCAGAACCCCCTCGTAGCGGTAAATTATATATCTAACTACCTAAATTATTGTGTGATTTTTATTCTCCATACATAATTTACAAATGTGGGCCGGGGCGCATACCACAAGCTGGCGTGCCGCGGGTTGGAGACCCATGCGTTACACCGACTACGCTATCCCACGCCGCCACATGAAGACCTGCGTGCGTTTATGTCGTGATCTATGTGAGATACGAGCTGAGGCCAAAGAAACGTTTGACGATCTGAAATTAAAAACTGAGACAGACTGTGTTTATGTGAGGTACGATATGAGGCCGAAGAAACGGTTGACGATCTGAAATTAAAAACTGAGACAGACTGTGTTGTATGTGAGGTACGAGCTGCAACAGAAGAAACAGTTGAAGATCTAAACATCAAATCAAGCACGATAGACTTCGAATCTATTGAGGAGAGCAGAGCAGACTGTTGCTAAAATGTGGAGGACACTTGCAAGGGCAGTACAACGAACGCGTCCTGTGTACATTTCCTAACTTGTCAAATAATATGCACGCTATAGGCTCGCCAGCGCGTCGTTGAATGTGTATGCAAGAAACGAGTGTCAGTAGACCATGTACTAGGTAGCAACACCGAGGATGCTAATACTTATATTTCAAACCCGGATCGTGACCCACTTGGCACGGTCGATGTTCCTGCATTATGCAGAGGAACGAGACCCGATGTCTATCCTCAACAGTGTTCCGTTGCTACAACCTAGCTACTCATTTGCTGCAAGGCTGACGGAAGCGACAGTTTGTGGCCTTTCAGAACATCCGAGCATCTGAAAACGATTGTAGACGGATGTGACCATAAATACGGGAAGTTTATACACACGAAGGCCTAGTACCCGTAAGGCAACATTGCTTCCTCCGGAAATGTAGATGGACAGAAGGGCAATGCAAATAAAACAGCTGCCTAACTGTAGATATCAGTTTTTTCTACGAGGTTTATCGTGTTTTGGGTTCCTGCATGCGTCACCACAGTACCATACACAGAATGTCAGTGAAGCAGGCTGACGTGGGAAGTACTTTAGCCATCGCATCTAATTTTAGTTAGAAAACTTGAAAGAAATATACTACTTCGGACACAATTGTTTATGTTTTGTTGACCGTGCATCCTGGTATGATCCTTGTAAATAACCAACTTGACGCGCAATTTTTTCTTGTATGTTTATTTATATTCTGTACATGTATCAGGCAGCCACGTGCCCATCATCAGGAGAATTATTGTATCAATGCGACACCTGGTTTATGTCACTCTGTGTAGATGACCGTCTGGTATGTAGGTTAGGATGAAACTCAACAGACGGCCATCTACACAGAGTGACATAGACCAGGTGTCGCATTGATACAATAATTCTCCTGATGATGGGCACATGGCTGCCCGAAACATGTAGAGAATAGAAATAATGAGTTTCATCCGAACCTACATACCAGACGGCCATCTACACAGAGTGACATAAACCAGGTGTCGCATTGGTACGATAATTCTCCTGATGATGGGCACATGGCTGCCCGAAACATGTATTGAATAGAAATAAACATACAAGAAAAAATTATGCTTCAATCGGTTATTTACAAGGATCATACTTCGGGCACAGAGAGTGGCTTTCGAATTGTTCGGGCATTTTGAAGGATTTTTTTTTTCTTGGTGGTTTTTCTATGTCGCTTCACGGAAATTTTGAGTGGTAAGGTAGGGCATGACCATTTTGTTACCCATCTTTGCCAGTACCTTATTCGCTCGTCTTCTTGTCACTTCGTGCTATAGGCGCGGCATATAAAACTGGCGGTCCGCAGGCCGCGTGTGAACCATCCGAATTTTTCTTCTTTCGGTTGCCGCCGGTAATCTTCAAAACAGTCGTCGAGTACGGTTCAAAGTCAACAGTTTATAATTAGAATGGTTCGATTGAATAAGATCGTATAATCGATTATCAAATGCTTGAGAGAAATTTAGGGCTTTCCTGTATTTTTGCAGCGGTCGTAGTTAATCAAACGATCGCCTAAAAGGTTCTGGCTGCGTGCCTACCCCAATACTTCGGCAGATAAACTTCATGCGTTTTCGCTGTGAGGTAGGAACTGAGATGTTAAAAATAGATGGCATGAGGCTTCAGAGGGATAAACGCATGTCATAGTTGTGGTCGTGTGTGCAGCCCACGATACCACAATTGTGTACCCGTACAATATTTACGATTTTCATGTGTATCGACTACACTGCGGTTTTGAGTTTTGTTGGTAGTACCGTCACAGTGGCGTTTTTTTTTTCGCAGCCTGAGTCTGGCGTGATTTCAGGCTTACGCCGCGGTGTAAATGAGATTTGCGTTCTTTTGGGGAATTTAAGCAGCACAGAAGTACCGATGTTTCGGAACAACCTGTAGGTCCCATCTTCAAGGATCAAGCAGTCCATCTTGGACCGAAAAGAGCGCAGATCTCAGTCTAAATCTTCGTTCGAATAGAGAAAGAACGAAGTTGGAAAAATTTTCTTCACGCTTTATTCATTGTCTATATTGTATGGTTTATTTACCGATGCTGTCACTAACTAATGGTATATGCTGTCGAATTATAATATAATTAATGAGAAACGAGCTGATTATTAATTGAAACGAAACGATCGTGTTCTAAGTTGGAGTAGTATCCGGTATTTGCTTGGAGGCACTAAGTAAAGCCACGGAAAGCTTTAGCTTATAGTAGCCGATCTCCGGGAAGAGATTTGAACCGGGGACCTTACAAGGGCGAGACAGGATTTGGTTGCACTTTGCTAATACATTGTTTTCTTAATGCAGTCCCTTTTAATAAAAAATTTGAACTTGCTATTTGTAGTGAAAATCAACATTGTTGTATTTGATGAAAATTCATATATTGGTTCTCGAGTTGTTACACGCGAACAGACATGGGGTAGGAAATATGGACCTTTTGAAACTGATCCTTGAGAAAGGCGTCGGAAATAGGCGATTGTCATTCGAAACGAATGTGATTTGGCTGACAGTACTCAGCACTTATTTCTCTTCAAGGTTGCTTTCCTTTCACAATCCAGGTCAAGAGAGAGATTTTCGCAGAGTGATACTTCCGAACGGACGAAGCCGAGCTAATGGGTGCGGCGATACATCGTCAGCCGCCAACGACTGTTCTCGGACAATGGCTCGTTTTTGTATTAATAGACTATCATCTTATACAAGCTGCTTGGCTTTAGACTTTTGTAGTTCAAAGTCACGAAATGGCGTCCTGTAATCCACGAAGACAATGCGATTTGTTATGTTTCCTGTGTATTTGTTCCTTACAGTGTTTCAAAACAACAGACAAAGCGTTCAGGGATCGATACCAGTAACCGTCGCTACTAACAGATGGCAGGAGTGCCTCTGTCTTATGGACACAGCAGGTTCTTCCGAAACGCTGATTTCTATCTACGTGATGCCACATCCTAAAAGACTGTAACAGACCTGTAAATTATAATACATGTGCGACTCCGTGGAACGCAGCGTATTTTTTTCTACGGATTTGTTCTGTTTGGAAGCACGCTCAGACGGGGGGGGGGGGGGGGCGGGGGGTGGGGACATGTGTACCCCCCCCCCCGATAAAAAATAAAAAAAAAAAAAATAGATAATAATAAAGAAT
>Ga0136643_10009776_pt1 | contig 14130 bp, 7 predicted proteins | sample TergutLab28metaG_FD_96883 | JGI IMG/M metagenome (GOLD analysis project Ga0136643, IMG submission 96883) | Labiotermes labralis P1 segment gut microbial communities from Petit-Saut dam, French Guiana - Lab288 P1 (version 3) (version 3) | ecosystem: Host-associated > Arthropoda: Insects >... | reverse complement strand
ATTATGTCAATGAAAAATTCCAATGACACCATCGGGAATCGAACCCTCAACCTTCCGACTCGTAGCGCAGTGCTTCAACCAACTGCGCCACCGCGTGCCCAAAATGTGCTGCCGTCGTGTACAGGGCTGAAAATTGAGACACGATAAAAATGGTCACATCCTAGGTGGTATTAGTCGTACTGTTTGGTTAACAGAATAGCTACTATTTAAGCCGTCCATCCTCCGTCAGACCACCTGTGGTCATGGAACTGTAGGCCAGTAGAACATGTGTAACACGCGTCAGATTCCTAGTGACAAGATCGGCCATCAGCAGGGCCGTTCCACCAAATAAGTATGCAGTACATTCCACTCTTCAGACAGAGCAGCAGGCATGCCATTCTATGCAGGATTTGTTGTGTACAAAGTGGCACTAAGAGGGCTTTCCTCAGAGCACTTGGTTATTTCTCTGCCGGTGTTCCATACTCATTCATTCATTCATTCATTCATCACCGAAGCTATTTAATCTTCGTAAATGACAGCGTCGCCAAACAACGAAATTAAAAACGGCAGAACTGCAGGAAATGAATAAAGTAATACGTTAAGTATACAGCAGTACAGTTTTTTTTTAATTTCTCTATCATTAAAGCTGTGACAGGTGGATAGCTGTAATAAGAAACTATATAATTCCGCAAATTTACTTCACAACCGTCAAGCCAATAGCAATTTCAATTAACCGTGACATCGCTGCATGTATCTACTTAATAGTCACCTTGAGTTCTGTGCAGAGCCCCAAACCTATTTATTGCTACAAACGAAATGTCTCGCTTGGCATTCTGGTCAGAGTTTAATGTGTGTTTGACGTCAGTGAAAGAAAAATGTCACACCGTCTCGCCACAATTAATCTTTTAAAGTCTAGCGTTTCTCTACGTACCACCAGGTTTAATATTCAAAAAATTCTTCTGTTGCTCGCTTCGCGTTGAGTGTTTTTTACGTATCTCAGCACAGACAGCAACGTTTGCTTTATACATCATTAACTGACCGGTTTTTATAACCGTGGTAGAAAGTGTTTACAGCGCGGTACGGACTGATGCCTTATATAAAGCAGAATACGTTTAGTCTTTAAAGGGTTACCGGCATTGTATTGAATACCATAATTGAAAGTGTTAAATAAAATTGTGATTTCATATCCCAAGCTGTTTCGCGCAGCTGAGGAGCATTGGCAAATGCGAAATTCAAAATCGAAGATACCAGCGGTAAAAGAAGCACTTGATTATCGGGTCATGCCATACCTCAAATGACGAACAGGATTTAACAAAACTTGTCTTTGAATTCGTATTCAAACGATGTTAATTACAACAGCCACCGTGACGGATGGCGCTACCTCGCCATGAAAAACAAGCAACTCATCATAAAAACAATTCCCCCGCAAAAAGTAAGAAATAACTTCCCGATTCCTTGTTTGTTCAACCATTTCCACAGCCAATCCGCTCGGAGTTAATATTCAGTAGTACTATAAACATAAAGCTCAAAATTAAAAAATGCATAATTTTTCTTCTTTATATATATATATGCATGTATGTTAAAGACGTCTCTCACCCTACCGTAAGAAGATAAGGCGAACTTATTCGAGTATAAAAGTATAAACCACATCATTTCGGTGGAAGACAGTAGCAGGAAAATTGAGAAAATTACATAGTGAGAAACTTTATGTTTCGTAAAATCCGCTAAATGAGATTAGTTACCAGACCGATGCACCAACGTGGCGTAAATGAAAAGGACCAGTGTACGTATAAACGTAACACTGTGACGCGTTGGCGTAACCAATATTGCCATGGAAAAGTAAAAGAGTTACATATTCTGAGTGTGTGTCTGCAGCCTTATTTAGTCAGCACGCAAAGTGCATGCGCTGTATTATATTGTCAACTTTGGCCTGTATGGCTGTACAATATTCTTCCACGCTGTCTCATAAACTGCGCGATATTCGAACAAAAAAAAGTTATCGAACACAAAATGTGTGTTCTGATTTTCTCCACAACTTTTGTCTCAAACATCTCATTCTAAGAAGAATTCAGCGACGTATAAATGTATAGAGGTCTTCACGTAAAGTATCCGTTATTCTTTTCAGATTTTAAGGAAAAGTGGATTTTCTAGACAGATTTTCGAAAAATACGCAAAAATCAAATTTCATAAAAATCCGTCCAATGTTAGCCGATTTGTTCCATGCGGACACACACACACACACACACAGACGAACAGACATGACGAAGCCAATAGTCGCTTTTCGCAATTTGCAAGCGAGCCTGAAAGTGAAGGCAGAATATTGGTTGGGAAGTCTCAGTGTAATAGACAACTTGAGAGACCTGGACCTAGATGGCAGAATAATTTATTCTTTAAAATGGATATATATATAAAACACACACACATATACATATATATATACACACAAACATGGTATACGTGGGTGGGTGGGTGACTGATGAATAATTAAGTAGGTAGGTAAGTAGGTATGGAGTAATTAGGTAAGTAGGTAGGTACACAGACAGGTGGGTGGATGGACGGATAAACAGACACACACACAGATAAACCAGCTGCAGCCACGATGGAGTAACAGTATAAACAAAGCCATGAAATGTGGATTCTTCTTATGGTAACGAAAAATAGTTAAACGTAGATATTCTGGCTATAAAAAAGTTGTGGACAGCGTAAATTCTCAGCCACCGTGAGCCCAATTAAGGCACTCAGCGCGGGAACAGACGTTTACGATTTTGTTGTCTCGTAAAGACAGCACGAGGTGTTGGGAGGAATCCAGCGGCCAAGCCGTGCCATGTCCCACGTACTCCATACCTTAAATACCAACATTTGTAGTTAAAATATGAATGGTCTAAAGCCATGCGTCTTAACAAAAAACCCACAAAATCCATCACATATAAAACAACAAACAAAAAAAAGCACAAATTAGCCTGTGGTCAGAAATAATTCTGTAAGAACTACATTATTACACTTTCGGAGGTTATTAACCAACTCCATGTCAAAGAGACCTGGCAAGGCAATGATACAAGACCATCTTGTCAAGAAATACCCTGCCTCGTTACGTATTCTCCAGAGCCCACGGCTGCACCACACCTTCAGCCTGCGAATCCAGTCCACGTACGTACAGCGTATTTCTTTATATCCTCTTTTAATATCAACTTCCACACAGAACAGTGTTGTTCCAGGTAGTCTGTTACTTTTGATTTTCCTACTAAACCTTTGTACGCATTTTTCATCCCTCCGATTCGTCACCTTCTCGAGTCGACTGCCCTAAAAATATCTAGCAAGACGCACAAATTATTCAGCTTACCTCTCCTCCACTATCTTGCGTTTACACACTCCAGTCGGGACACGGATCTTCCCTTGCTGATAGACCAAGTCCATCAAAACAAAAAGCAAAATTATAGGTTTGTGGGTATCTGTGAGAACCTAGCGAGAAAAAATATTCGACCTTTTACAGAGTCATTATTTTATCCGACCAATATCGCTTATTTACTTCCCGCCGCTGTGTCAAAGAGCATGTGCGGAAGCCAATTAGAGGGTACGGTTTATACGACAAACGAACCCACCGGATTAGATAAAATAATATTCCTATACATTACAATACCCGCAATTCCTATGCTTGAGAATCCGGTTTATACATGGTGTCCCAGGAGTTAAGGTCATTACTTCTGGATTAATTCCAGAGCTGATTATGGGTCAAAAATGTCATATACACATGGGTCCGATTGGCAACATTTCAGGATTTATGAGTTTTTGTAGTACAGTAAATACATTCGAAAAGAAAGAGGAGCATTGTGCATTTAATGAGATATGTTGTTAAATGTACAGTTACAGACTGGCTTTTGAACACTTAAACAAGTTGTTCGAAGTGTCCTCCATCTGCTTGGATACATTTTCTGACTGGTGTGACCAGAGAACCTATACCTTACGAAGCTCTGCAGCGTTGTTGATGCTTCTTGCAGCGCTGAGAATTCGCTGGAGTAGTTCTTTTCCCGTGTTCATCTGCGGACATTTGTAGCCGGTTGGAATTGTGCCGTTGGATTAATTCTAACTCCCAAATGATTCGTAACATTTTTTTCACCGGCGAGGCCCATTTTACCCGCGATGGAGTCAACACTACAAGAAAAGTTCATTTATGGGATCGTGATAATCCTCATGGAACTGTCGGAAGCGGTAACCAACACCGCTTTTCCGTAAACGTGTGGTGTTGGTCCGTACATTTTCCCGCGACGTCTGACAGGTGATATTTACGCCAACTATTTTCAAGATGAACTGCCAGCACTCTTAGAGAATGTTCCTCTACAGACACAACGACAGATGTATTACCAGCACGACGGATTGTCGCCTCATTTCAGTCAGGTCGTAAGGCAGTATCTGAATCACAAATTCCCAAATCGATGGATTGGTCGTGGCGGTACACAGAATTGGCCATCACGTTCATCGGATCTGAACCCATATTTTTCCAACTAGAATTCTGCATTCATTCTTCACTTTACCATGTGTGTTACAAATGCCACTCATTTCTTCTTCACTGACTTAATCACTCCAATATAAATGCTTGAAGACTATAAATTATGAGGCTCCTCATTGCGCACATTTCTTCAGCGTTCCATTACTTCATCCCCCAGGTAAACTATTCTCAGACAAAGCTATATGTTTACGTTATACTCTGATGAATGAATTACTTTTCTTAACTCATGACTCATGCCCACAGACATGTCTTGATTAAGACTGCGATACTGTTGCATCCATTAAGTTGGACAGTAACACCAGAAGCTCATCACAACACATTTGCATCATAAGATGCAGAGACACTGTCAGATCCTTCGCTTATCGCAATAACGATCAGCTGCGCAGATACAAAGAATTCCAACAAGTTGTTTCGAGATTCCTATGACTTTTTGCAATGTCGCTTTGTTTAGAATTTACGAATAAACACGAAGGAAGGGCTAATTGGCTTAATTTGTGCAGCATTTTACTTAAAAAGCGCAATTGTAACACTTAAGTTCAGCTATTTAAGTGTCCGTTTGACAGGTAGCGACAAGAATACAGAATGCGGTTACATAACTTTAGTTATGTAGGAAAGAGCAGGGCTTTGCTTTACTTCGAGTTAAATGCATTCTGCGAAACATTCCCTGGATAAGAAGAAGGGAAAAGGCAACTAACTAACTAACGTTAACCTTATAGGTAAGTGGGTAAGGAGATTTGCACTATAAAAGTTCTGCCGCCCGTGTAATTGACGTCGTTCGCTTTGTCTAAAGGACCCCAAACACCCCAAATTAAACTGTGCAGTTTAACAGTGTAAGAAAACTGCAAGAAAACTGAAATGAATGTTCTCCGGCACAGCACAGATTTCCCATCAAGTATGTCAGTTCTGTGTGTCTTCATGTGCGTGTGACTATGGTGGATAAAACAAGGTAAACGGAGGAAATATTGGGGTTCCTTGAGTGAACTGCGCAGTTCTTTGTGTGAAAAACGAACGGAAAGGATAGTTCTGAGGCCTGCGCTATTGCCTGTCAAAACTGCGCAGTTTACTCAGTTTTTTCGTCAGGTATGACATCACACAAAAAAATCGCTCAGTGTCCTGTGAGCGTATAGCGCCCTTTAGAAGGTTTTCACCAGACAACCAGTAAATCGGTAAAGTAATACAATACCAACACAGTGTTACAGTTTGAGGGATTTTCTGTCATTCAGAAGGTGACTTTCGGAATTTCGTAAATGCTTTTTTTCGATTGTCGGATTACTGCCAGCTATGACTCCTACTCATCGTACCCAATATAATTCCGATGTTTGTAACCACACAACACACACACACACACACACACACACACACACACATGGAGAAATGTAACTAAAAAAACTGGCTGATTACATTTCGTGGATATTTCTTACAACGTTATTCAACATGTTTTCAATAAATCCCCTTACTTTTATGGAATCCAAACAAACATTGTCTTGTTTTCGTAAGCCCAGATATTCTCAGTAACAGTGTTATGCATAGGTTCAGTCTAAAACTTGTACGTAGAATAAGTCTCTTTTATTATATCTCCCAATATGCGCTACATGTCCAGTCCATCTCATTCTTTGCGTACTCGTGCAAACAATATTACGTAGACAGTAACTATTAATTAGGGTTGTAATTATGTAACTTTTTCTACCGTACTATTGCATTCACCGGTCCGTGTACTCTCTGCAGCATTACCCAATCATACAACGTCAATAATTGTGGTCTCTTCGAATGAGTGTCCAGTTTCACATGCGTTCAGAAAAAAGTAATCAAATTTCACCCCTGTATAGATAATTTAATCTTCAGAAAATTTAGAGGAACGTTTCTATATGGTGCCGACTATTCTCAGAAATTACCCGGAACCGACTTATTTCGAGCATGCAAATGTGATTTGTAACTTTCGAACACTTCACATGAGTTCAATAATGAACATTTAAAATCAATTCTGCTTCACCCTATTGCGTCACTATATATAGGAAAGGCTGACGTGTTTGATTGGCAAGCTTTTTGAGTGGTAGTAAAATAACAAGCGTTGAAAGCAAATATTTTCTTTCAAATATTATTGTTAACTGGTGTGGCTAGGATTAATAACACTGAAAAGTTGTGCGCGGTAGCGTCAGACAGAAATTCAGTCACAGTGACTTAGCGAACACCCAGTGTGGTTCTAAAGTCTGAAGCTGTACAAAAATTTCGGACCTTGTTCTAGTACTAAGTAACTGTGAATATCTAGGGGGGGGGGTGGAGGGGGGAATGCAAATCTTATTCCTACTGTATTACATTTCTTATCCTACATACGTCTCAGTATTACTAATGTATTACTTAATTACGGAGAAGTACCTAAACGGAGATTCTGTAAACGACATATCTGGCGAACGTAGGTTTGATGTTTAACTCGAACGCCGATATTTACGGTTTCAGTCCGTACCAAATTTCACGAGCCTAACTCAGTGGTTCAGTAACCATCACCACACAACCCACGAGTAAATAAAAATGTTGCAATATCGTATGGTTACTTTACAGCCTACAAAAGTACCATCTTAAAAGTTGCCGATGCCGTAACTACACCACTGGCTCCAAGCACTCCCTTAACCCCAGTACTAGAAGAAGAGGTAAGCTTAACTCCGCGGCCACTTTATCGCCGGCAGAAGGCTCTTGTTATCCACCGGGTACGAATTCGGGCCGACGCTATGGAGAAGACAAAAATCTCCTGGCTCTGACCAACTCCTCTGCCCTCCAGCCCGTATTACCCTACTCGTCAAAAGTGTCACATCATCACAGCTTAATGCTCACATCATAACGAACAAGACAGACAATGTACGTTTAACCTAACATTGAGGCGCGGTCGTGCAGCCATTGTTACAGTGGAAAAGCAATAAGTATTACATATTCTGAGAGTGTGTTTGTGGCTTTAAGTATCCGTGCAATGCCCACGAGCCATACTGTTACGTGGCTAACCAGCTTTACAATATTTTTCCACCTTGTCTAATAAAAGGCACTATTTAAAAACAGTTATTGAACATAAAATGTTTCGATTTTCTCTAGATTCTTAAGAAACATTTCTCATTCGATGGAGAATTGAGCGAGATACATCTAAAATTTCTAGTGGTCTTCATGTAAAGTGTCCGTTATTATTGTCCGATTTTAGTGAAACTTGAATTTTCGACATTATCCCGAAACATAAACAAATATCAAATTTCATGAAAATCCGTCCAATGGTAGCCGAGTTGCTCCATGCGGACAGACGGACGGACGGGCAGCTAATTGTTGCTTTTCACAATTTTGCGAACGCACCTGAAAACCAGCTGGTTTCAACTGATGGAAGACACGTGTTGTCTGTTTCGACCTTCCATAATGCAGCGAGCGTTATTTTTTTTTTTTTAGGAAGCGGGAGTTCATCATATTTCATTTTCCACAGAAAAAAAATCTGTTTCAAAAGTGATGTTTAACATTTCAAATCTGTTTAGAAGAAGTAACTGCAAATTCTGTAACTGTAAAATCAAGTACCATATCATATACATTTCGGTGTCAACAAACCATCACTTACCAAACCTCTGGTATCAAATTCTGTTGGAGATACTCACCTGAAAATAAAGCAAAAAGTGTGTTAAACTTAGATTTTTTTAAAGACTTTAATATGGTGGAAGGAAATCCCGAAACATTTTAAATTAATGTACGCAGTAAAATTACCAGTACGTAAGTTACGCTAACATTTTACACTTCTTTCTTTATCAGAATTTTTGGGGGTTTTAAAAATGGCACAGGAAACCATAGGTACATGCACTTCTTACCTGATTCTGAATTGCGCTGTAATTGTATCAAATTAAGGCAATTCTTGGGATACTACCGCGTAAGAAAATACTTGACGTGAACACAGTACTTTTATGATTTATGCAATTCGTGACTGGAAATTGATTAACCATTATATAATCATTACAATAAAATTAAAATAAATCTTGCTACGATGCTGAATGTTTGGCAACATTATGGCTGCAAGACACGCGATCTGTAAACAGAGAGAAGATACAGGAAGCATGCACTGTAATGCGATCACTACCGGGCCGTCTACCAAGCTGCTCTTGTTCAAAGGACATGAATTATTTACAGAGTACAAATTACACATAAAATCTAAACCGCCGTTTTGGCAGAATTGACACATCATAGTTTCAGATGAGATAAAACATAAAAAGCAGAACAATTACTCATAATAATTAATCATAATATACCCAATATCATCTGCACATGCGCTTTCGAATGGCGGCTAGAAATGAGATTCGATATTGATGCGTTAAAATAATGAAACTACACAAAACGATCACATACAAAGATAATTAATAAACACATCGGCAATGGCATCAACTTTAAGACAGGAGTTACTCATTTTAATGTTTTTTTTCTAATTCAGTTTAATAATGCAAATGCTGACTGCGAACTTCTCAGTTTTGACACAGCGCAGTCTGGTAGGTGAGTACCAACGTTTAGAACGAATTAAATCTCAGGTCCTATAATTAATAATAATTTTACAACTGCATTAATTTTATGTTGCTGAATGAAAGAACTGACATGGAAGATTAATTACAAAGATCATCAGAGGAAATGAACGCAATTAGATCGAAGATCTTCGGATTCGAACTGGCAATCGAGATATCGCAAATAAGAATTAGGATTGCTGGTCTCTACACCGCAACGTTCGGCCTTTTCTTTTGAAAGCCTTCGGCTTAAGAATACACTCAGGAGGAAGAAGTGAAAAAGAACAGGTGGCGAGGATTATTCGCTTGTACGGCAATAAGTATCAAGTAATTTTTATAACTAGGTAAGTCAAATAAATTGTGGTCACAAGCTATTTGTGAGTGTTAGCGTCCTGCTCTGAATTGAGTGCGATGACGATCGTCTTATCGAGTTCGCTCAGGTTTGTACAAAAATCGGTTTGTATTAAGGAAGACAATTTCTGATGCATATTCGAAAATTTTGGGTCCAAACTGCAGTAAATTTTACAATTTTATACCTACGATAATGTTAACTCCTTACAGACCTGATGACGCGGTGGAAATTCCCAACAGTAGCACGAATTTCCTCCCTCGTCACCAGTTCGTCCAGGAGTGTCTGGAGAATAAACATCGAGGGTAAAAACATCCACAGTCAAAAGCTTGATTACTCCTCATCATCCACTGTCGAGATTTACAAATCCTTCCAAATCCTCGACATTAGGAGAAACTCGTTTTAACATCCGTCAGAATTTACCCCGAGGATTACATAATAATCATTATTTCTTCAGGCGCTCCGGTTTGTTGCAAACTCAGATAATCGTTTCACAGCCTTCTTGCTAAGGAAACCAGGCCACAAAAAAAAACCCCCTCGAACACCATTACGATGAGCAATTTGCTGCTAGTTCCATTCGGCTCATTGAAAGTGCTAACCCACACAGCAGGGCCTTTCATTTCGCTGAATGAAAAATAAGCCAGTGATTCAATTTGAAAAATGAGTTATGTAGTCTGCTGTAAGGAGATTGACTGGCGCGGCAAAGTGGAACTAAAATGTAGCGCTGCGTTATTACGGGTCCCGTGCCACGAATAATGAAAGAAGAGGAGCGTGTTGATGCGTGCTGCAGTCAGCAGCGGCCAGTTACAGCACTGGAACAAAACAAAACAAAACGAAATAAAACATTTGCTCTCTTATAAGATGACAGTAGCCTTTCGGGTTAGCTCGCGCTGTAGTCAATGACAACTCACTACGACACTATCAGTGTTAACTTTATTCATGCCGTTGTGATAATAAAATATATAGAGAAAAATACCGTAGATCGCAGCAAAGAATGTTTATTAAAACTATATACACGAGAAAAGTGCCCACAACATGTTTCGGCCGAAATGGGCAATCGTCAGGTAATACATAAATGTCAAAATACGTTATACTAAAAAGTGTATTCTTCTTAGTATATTTTGATATTTATCCCAGTATGTTTTGTTATTTACGTATTACTTGAAGATGGTCCAATTTGGCCAACACTTGTTGTAAGCAAATTTCTCGAATATATAAAACAAAACACTCCTAGTTGTAATCGAAGGCATTTTTCTCGGTTTTTGCCATGATCAGCCCTGCCAACATTTCATTTTCATTCATTATTTATATACAGTATACAAAATACAGGAATCACAGAAATTACGCATGGTTTACGCTGCGAGATCTTGTTTATCTATAACAGGGGTCCACAAACGCCGGGCGCCAAGTTGCTACGGCGTCTAACTTTACAAAGAGTGCGCCTAACATCTCTAGGTCCCCAGTATGGGGCACGCTTAACGTCACCCTTCTGGTGTCTAGGATTGAGAGATGGCTCTTGGATTTTTTGAAAATTTATGCACCCCTGATGTATAGTTTATTTTACGATGCTGTCAGTATATCGAACTACACAGAGAACGTCAAATTGTAAAGGAGACGAATTATGAATTGGAACAAAGTTGGAATTATGAAGTTTTGACATGTTTCGACACTAGACTGCGAGGACTGACGACCCTAAAAATCTCACTCAGGGTACCCGGTATCCCAGCCGAGATTCGAACAGACATCCTCCCGAATACAATCCTAGAGCATGCCTGCTACACCAACCTGCTCGGTTGCTTCCTGCTAGGTGGGAACTGGATTAGTATGTATTCTTTCGAGTGACCTTCAAGTATCCAAGCGTAATATATGATGAAAAACGGTCGTCATTTCGCGCTTACTCCCAATTTCGGTTGTAAAACACTTTCAATAGTACTCCGGCAATTACCATTGTTTGAAAACTTCGTGCTACGAGTAATGGGCGGAAATTTGTTGTGGAGTTGAACAGGTCGGCCGTCCGTTGTTTTTAAACATTTCTACATGCACATTTGGTTATTGTTACAAATAAAGTCTGCTGCATTCTTTCCATTTTTACAAACAACTTACTAACATAGGTAAGTTAAAGGTAAAGTTTTCCCGTTACAGGTCCGGTGTGGCCCAGAGGGTGGGTAGAAGTATAGCTCTACTCTTCCATGACCGCAGCACTAGAAGGGGGTGAGTGGTCAGCAGCACGCACCGGCCGCACTTTATCCCTGGCAAAGACCCGGTACCCATTTTGCAGAAGGCTGGGTGGACCCCAGGGCCGGTCTGGACGGGCGGAAAATCTCGTCCTCACCGGGATTTGATCCCCGACCGTCCAGCCCGTTGTCAGTCGCTATACCGACTGAGCTACCTGGCCCACTACTAACATAGGTAATTTCCTTTTGTAGTTGCTAGTTTACACTAATTCCACCATTTAATTTTTTCTGTACCTCACGGTGCTCTTTAAACACAGCCAAATTTTACCTCCAAGTTCGATCTCTGGCTAAACCAGTTTCATTTTTCCTAAAGTTCATAGCAGTCCATACTACAGGATGCAGGTCTCTAGGATGCAATATTATGTTTTGGGTTCAATGGTAGCCTAGCGCCTTCATCTACAAGGGTCAGGCACTCCAGTTCTTGGACTGCTTGACTGCGGAAGATAAAAGGCATTGCTTTTCTTCGAAACGTCTGGAATCACCCATCCAGCATTCTCACGTCTCATTCCAGAAGACGAGTCCTCTACAGCACCAATGTGAGAACCTCCAATCTCGCCGTCCTTACTCCGCATGGCACCATCGAGAGAGGGTTTCCATTTTCTTCCTCCTGACATGAGTGTTTGATAATACCCATGGTCAGTAGTGGACTAGGCGTAGAATTTTGACCAGCCATCATCATCATCATCATCCGTCACGAGTTTGGCCTTGATAGGCCTGTTTCTGCCTCGTCTAATAGTCTCTTCAAAGGTCTACCAAGTCGTCGTGGTACTTTTTGTCTCTAATTAAGCACTATTTTTGTCATCCTGTTGCTGTTCACTCCTGTTACATGTCGCAGTAAATTTGATTTTTATCTTCTAGGTTTCTCGTCAACCGGATCTACTTTCAACGCTTCCAAAATTTCTTCTCTTCATTTGTAGTTAAAAAGGGTGTATCTAGTTGTTCTTCTGAAAAATATAACTTCAACTGTTGTCAATCGGTTTTTATGCTTGTTTTAAGGGTCCAAATTTCGCTACCATATACAAGAAAGGGGACAGTGCATTAAACACTTTTAGTTCTGAAATTTTTGAACCGAATTTTGTTTAACCACAGCCAGTGTCCGATATCTCACACACACATGAAACTTTGGGGTTTTATTTAGAGGCGACGTGAAGGAGAATTCCTGCTGAACCCGCGATAACTTCTCGCGGAATGTACACGTGCCTAGAGGGTAGGACTCATCGGGTCTGGTGGCGAGTGCTGGGGGTTTTGCTTGTGAAAGGGAAGGAGGTGGAAGGAACATGCGTATCAGCGACAGGGGATAGCATCATATTTGTCTCTTTTCTTTTACTAGCTTTTTCTGAAAGCTACACATATTCATCCCTCACTTTTAGCAGGTTGGTACTTCGCGGTTTCCAAAATTCGCGAGGTCGTCCCAAGAATAAAAATACATCACTCGGGCTCTAGAATGGATAGGCGCATCAGAATTGTTCGACTACTAGCACAGGTCTTCGACCCCTACCGCATGATGTTTAAGGAGTTGAAAGAAAATAGAAGCAGTTCCCATCACAAGGCATTTGCAAAGAAAAGGAAAACACGGCAGAATACTAAAACATTGCTTGGGTGTAGAGGGGGTAAATTATGGGAGGATTTTCGCTTTTCGTGTGTGGTATTGGAGCCTAATCCCGGCGAAAAGCGAGAGATTAATTTACATGAAGTTCCTGTTTATATGCACGGCATGCTAAAGAGATTTCCCTGCAACCAGCAGGCTCTATAACAATTCCTAACTGATCCAGTAAAAAAGTCGTTTAAAAATTACGATCAATATTTTTAGACTGCGCTCTTGTGAATGGCCAACCATAATTGCAAGGCGCAAGGGCCGCACCATAAAACCCGACAATAATAAGGCTCTTTGGTACAGTTCACTTTCGAATACGGAAAGGCGTTTCAACACAATGGCTACGAATTCTTGGTCATATTATGTTAGTTAGGTTACTTGCTTTTGTCATCGCTTTCTTGACTTGCAGCTAAGGCCTACTGTTTTTCACTAAGTCAGTACGTCTATGCGTATATCGCTCCTAATTTCCTGCACGTTTTATCTCCAAAACAAATGAACATATCTCCGTGATCCAGAGACCTTGAGTCGCTAACAGTTGTCTAGCGGGTTAACATTTCCCGTGTTCACAACAGGCTGTTTTACCATATCTAAAACGGCTGAATCCCGTCTCAAACTTCACAAACCATTTATTTACGATGTATTTTACTTCAATCATCTCATCCGACCCCAAAAGCCGTGACAGAGACTGGGCTACGAACTGGTCGATCCGTGGTTCTAATCCCGCAGAAGTTAGGGATTTTTTAAGCTCTTGGTTCCTTGTATCTTAATTCAATGTTAATAAAAATCCAACCAGATGCAACAGTATGCAGATATTTATTTACTGCAAAGTCACTCTACATGTTTCGCGTGTCACAGCACCCATCATCAGGAGTACTAAAAACTGTAACCGCAGCCTCCGGTACAGGTCATACTGGAAAATACAAGGATTAACTGGAATGAACTAACAGCGTGTGTTGGCTTGTTAACTT
>Ga0136643_10009775_pt1 | contig 14130 bp, 6 predicted proteins | sample TergutLab28metaG_FD_96883 | JGI IMG/M metagenome (GOLD analysis project Ga0136643, IMG submission 96883) | Labiotermes labralis P1 segment gut microbial communities from Petit-Saut dam, French Guiana - Lab288 P1 (version 3) (version 3) | ecosystem: Host-associated > Arthropoda: Insects >... | reverse complement strand
TGTTCATAAACCAAAGTATGTCACACTCGAATGTAACTTCAGATCGCAATGTGACGGCGACAGTAACTAGTAGGCTCTGTTGCGTTGTGTACAGTAACATGGTACGGTCTTGACGGGCTGTAGTTGTTGTGGTGTTAACGTCGGTGGCTTGGTGTCGCTGGGGGGGCGAAGTCTGTAGCCGAGGTGGCGTTTCTTTGTAGCTGTGTGCGGTGTGTTTGTAGAGATCACTCCGTGCGGAAAGGGGTGTATGTCAAGTTCGCCTGTCTATAATCTATTATAGATGAGCTCATATCGTCTTTAACACGAGTTTCGAGGAGGAGTGTTACACTTTAGTCTGCGCTTAGACCTTCAGGTGGGATCGATGTCTCATCCGCTTCACTTACCTTAGCTACACCACATACTGTATATGCTACATCTATGCTACAGGCTCATTGATCTGATCTCCCTAAGAATAAGTCGTGAGAATTAAGAATTTTAATGACTGAATAAGACGTCGTTTAATCTTATAGAGTACAAGAGACGTAACAGAGGAACTTGCTGCCCCCACCATCAAGGTGTGGTATTGCAGGTTTTGTAAGGTAAAAGTCTACAGTGTACTAACACTGAGGGATGGATTGCACGGTCACTTGTTACTGTAGTGTTTTAGTACAGTTGTGATTGTTGTCCGTGAGAACGAGCAATAAAGAAGTGCACAGTCGAAAAAATGTACTAGATATATTCTTTAAATTCTTTACGTAGTGATGACATCATCAGACAGAAAATAGGTAATGAAGTTAATATCACAATGGTAAATAATTTTCTGTATGTGTTGAAAAGATATTTCATCCTGCTCTCTGTGCAGTGTTTTGCTTATATTATGTTGAGGCTTATCGAATTATATCTTCCGTTTCTTAATCATATAGCGTCGTAGGATAGGATGATTAGTCATAAATTGTTATGAGTATGGACGGATAAAATCTTGTATAATTTAAGGTGTTCATTGTACCTATTTGATTACATGTAGACAATCGATATTCTGTGTCATATTCCAGCTGGCATCTTTCCCCATTTGGGATACACAATTAAAAAACACCCAAAGAGAGCACATCAGGAAGTGACATGGCCGAAAATGTGGCCCCTTGCCCTTTCGGAAGCTGTCAGACTACCGCTAAGAGAATTTCTGCTTCATATGGAAGCAGATTTTTGGCTTATGTTCCCAAGACCTAGCCACGATTCTCAGTCGGATTAATAAAGAACACATCATTTCACTCTACTTCTTTAAAATTGCATTAATGTCTGACTTCGTTGGGTTTGGTTCTCCAAAATGACCTCATCTCAGCACTTCTTTGTCATACTTATTCTACATGAATACACACAAAATTATATCTTTCCTCATCATATAATTCTTCCCCGTTATTTTCGCTTACGTTCATATGTCATCCTCCGCAATTTTCCATCTCTAAACACTTGCCCCGCCCATAAGGCCTCTATACATCATAGGCCAGACAACTTTCCTTTCAGCATTTCTTGTCAACTTGAGGACAGCATCTATTACCTCAGGCCGGAGCAATTTACTTCTTGTTGGTGAGTGCCGCTGGTAGATGAACGACAATTCTAATGTTGATGATTCCCCTTCAGTCGAGCTGAAGTACTCTGAAAGGTTTCCGCTCCGCGATCGGAATCCCCGGGAAACCACCAGCAACGTATGACAACATCAGGTGTTGCTGATGTACATTAATTCACCTGCCATGAACTGCGACTACTCAAACCATTTTAAAAGATCTATTAAAATATACCCGTGTTTGGAAAGTAAGCATTAGGTATTAGAAGAGTGGGATTGTGCAAAAGTTGCCAAAATGTGTGGGTGTGCCTGAAGTGACACAAGAGATAAGAAATTTATTTCCGGCATTTAAATTGAAAGGAATGCGCGGTAGGTAGTGAATTTGCATGTCAGTCTGATTTATTCGAAATCGCTTCCTTGTGTTCTAACAAGTAATTTACATCGTGATGTTTTACATATTTACATTAACTCACAGGTTCCAATCACCTCTCTTATTTGGCAAATTCGCAAATAAGATTTGCCAATATGTGCTTATTGCCTTCAACATCTGTGTTTTCTGTTTATCTCTTAACATATAACAAATATAGAACAGCATAAAGGGGTTTTATTAGGTCTGAATTATGGAATTATCACTAAAATTTGTCAACATACTCCGACTCTAGAGAAGAAGGACAAAAATTTAGTGAATATTTCACTAGCAGATCTGCTTTTTTGTACTCATTTCCAGCGTGACTAGCCGAATAATTGTCTGGAGGAAAACCTTTCAACTAACGTAACACAGAAACACGCAACATGTATTTGATTCACAATCACATTTCTCAAGTATTTTTTTGACAAATAAGCAAAATCAACTAAAGCCCCTGAATGAAGTAGCCAAGGGAAGGCTTTGAATTCGAAATTGCATGAAGCACGGTGTAATTCGCCGAATAAAAATGTTAATACTTGTATTCTTTCTTTTGGGTGATTTCGGGGAATTACCCAAAAGAAAGAATGCGTCCTTTTTTAATTCTAAATGTTTTCTTGATCTTTTGAATACGGTACAATTATTGTCATTATTGTGAGTTACTTATGAATCTCTTTCGCTTTTTGAAGACAAAATTCAAAACTCACCTTCCTACCATCCGTGTATGAGCGAATAAACACGTTGTAAATCCAAGAATATCCAAAGGAGCTCTTCCAATTATTTATGTCCTCTTAAATGCAAAACAACCTTAGAGGTGATTTTATTTGCCTTTTTTCCAGCCTTGTGTACAATACGTACTGTTCTTATGACAGAAAGCGACTGCCCATACTTTGGAGCTCTGAATCTTTAATTCCTTATTCAACTAGAGCTACACTGGGTTGAAAAACACTTGAATACCTGCATAAAATCACAATAGGTAGCTGGCATCTGTCCTTCATTATTGCTATGCATTTGATATTTTTCTTTCATTACAAAGTAAATTTTTGGAAAATATTTTCTATCCTTCGGATGTAAGTCTCGCGCAGTAGTCTGTGACTGCGCATTAGACAATGTATACTTGGTAGGGGTATTACCTGTGGGTGAATGGTAGAGGGGTAACTCTTCGTGTCGTGTTGTGTGAATATTGTATCAGGCGCAAATAATTGCATTATGCTTTAGGTTTCTGTGACCGTGCATCGTGAGCAAATTGTGAAGTGAGAGAGAAAACCAACAAGATGCAACAGTTAGATGTTTATTATCAACACTTTCTCAACATGTTTCGGGCATTATGATGCCCATCTTCAGGAGAACAAGACGTGTGTTACTGCACGTGGTGTGCTGTGCTGGTTCTGCTGGATGTGGTTGGTAGCGGTTGTGGGGCGCTGCAGTGCAGTAACACACGTCTTGTTCTCCTGAAGATGAGCATAATGATGCCCGAAACATTTTGAGAAAGTATTGATAATAAACATCTAACTGTTGCATCTTGTTGGTTTTCTCTCTTACTTCAAAAGTTGCATTATGATTTGTGACTACATAACAAGAGGATCCATTTTACCGTGGACCGTGAAAGCAGCTGAAAATCTTTGAGCCATTTATATGAAATTGTGTTTGATATTTATCCCCATAATAGGTAACATATCCTTTCGTTCATTGACTCGAAACAAGTCTACACCTAATTTCATGACCTGGATGATGTTTCTGTTTCAGCTTACACATATTTCGTACAACTTTATAAATGTAAATTACAGAACATTTCTTAAAATAAACTTTTTCAGAATTGTTATTTGTGAATTTAGTTAGTTAAAACAATTATTCCTCTTCGTCTTTGAATAAAAAAATGAAATTACTTGCTTCTGGATTCGGCAAATTAATTGAAAGATGAAATGAAATGTGAGGCTTAGCAAAAATGTTTTAAGTCGATGAAAACTCTCTGAAACATGAATATTGTAACTGGCGTTTGACGCTTCTGGTACATATAAAGTACCTAATTATACTAGGACCACACAAAAGTTACAGATTTTAATAAATTCATGTGTGATCTTGCACAAAACGGCTCATTTTTTAATTCTGCAGTCGGTGTAATGTAAGGAAGATCAGGAAATTGGTGTTCTTCTTTATCCACGTTTTCTCGACACTTGACTGGAACCAGAATGACGCAGTTACACTCTTCTTATTTTTATTTTCGTTCTTGTTTCCCTTTTCATTTTTTCTCTTTTTCTTCTACTACATTTCGTTGATTGTACTGTGTATTTGTTGTGATCTCATTAATAAAATTCTTCCTTCCTTTTCCTCACGTACTTCTAAATTGCCTCTATATGCATATTGGGGTCCAGTACAATTAAGGCCTATTGTCATTTATCGTCTGTATTCTGTGTTTCATATCTTATATCTCTTTTCTCGCCTTGACAATATTATTTATTCGCCTCTTTTTTTCTGAACTGTCAGTTATATGCATTTCTTCTACCTATACTTCTCCCTACTCGAAAATCGCTCTCGGCAGTTTTTATTGTGATGATGTCGGTTTAATAAGCTTGCCCATAAATTCGTATACTCTTGATTTCGTGAGTTCTTTATAGTTCAGTACCATCATCAATAGCTGTGATATGTAGCTTGCACGCAGGAATTATTATGCATGCAGATTTGCCTTGAAAATCCTTAGGCAAAGCCGCCTGTGGGAAGTTGTTGAAGACAGAAGAATAACTTTAAACTTTATCTTGAAATAGATGGGTGTGTGGATGTGGTCTGGAATCGTCTGGCTTAGCAGAGGGTAAAGAAATTGATCTTATGAGCAACGTACTTGATTTCGGATTCCATGAAAATCACAAAATTTTCGTGAACATGTGGGAGACCTAGTTTCTCAAAGATTTATTCTTGTTAACTTACTGAAGTTTTGATGTTTTATATTAGATATTCCCCAGGCGTACAATAATTAGTGGAAAAAGAATCATAATTGATAAGGAAGAAAGCTGGTGTGACAAGATTGAGATATTATCCCGGTGTTTTCATACAGGGACTGGAGTCCTAATATAAGATGCATTAGTTAAGATACCCGGTCAAATGGCTGAGTTCGTCACAGAGTTCGTTGCTTAGTTACATGGGTGTGTAGTCCTTTTGGTCGGTATCTATAGACAGCCCATTAATTAGACAATCTGTCAGTTAGTTTGCTAGTCAGTAAAGAAAGTGATTTGGAACTGAGAAAAGTTTTAAGAAGTTCGCCTGACAAACTGAAATACTACAGCCCATATGAAAAAGAAATCTTATTGATCTACTTCCGTGTTACAGTTTCAGAACCCACCTTTCAGGTCACGTGCCCGTCTGCCTAACATGGCTTCAATACTGCTCCATTTTGATTCAGGATCTAAACCAGTAGACCCTAAATATTTGCTCATGCGAAAAGCGCATTCGCTGGAAGACGTACTGTGACTTCTGGAATATATTGTTTATGGTGATAGGGGACGCTCGCTTTCTGCTCCGCCTGAGCGACGCTATGCATCCGTTTAGACAGACGCCTCGGTGCAGAAAGTAAAGCTTATTCGTGACATTTATGTTCCATGTAAATGAATATGTTCAAAGGGGGCTTTGCCTGTATATTCTGTTACTTTCTGAGTGTTAAGGTTAGGTAGAAAGAAATGAGATATGAGATCATCCCAGTGATGTCATATTGTTGAAGATGTAATGTTCGTGGTCTGTTTTAAGGTACTTTTGTGACATTCGGCTGGGAATGCTAATAGTGAGCTTCATTATGACACACACACATCCAATTCTGGACCACACTCATACCAATAAAACATACACGTACATCTTCTTGGTCACACTTCCACGATACCAATTAAACTCTTTATCTCTTTTATCAAGTACCTAAGTATAGACGTTATGAATTTGGGTGTTTAGGGCTTAAAAATGAAAATTAAAAAAGTAATCCTCATATATGAACATCTTTGCTTATGTTAACTTCCACGTAATTTTTTCGAGATAACGAAAGCTGGGAGCACATGATTGTTAAAACGCATGTAAAAATATGGGAAGAAGGAATGGGTACATAACTTTGGTAAGTAAACCTCTTAAAGAAGAACCACTTGCAAGATCGAGAAGGAGAAGTAAGGATATTTTAAAATAAGAATCAAGGAATGTTGATCTGAGCACGTGGCCTGCATTTGTTGCACGTGGCCTGCATTAACCTGTTTGTTGCCGTTTTTAATTATGGTCTTGCCGTTATTCGTTTAGAAAAATCAGGTACTCGTTCATACGGATTTAAATACTGCGTTACTCAAAAGTTTGTGACCAAATATTTAATTACTTAGGTCCATAATAACGACAAAATACTGACCTTAAAAGCATTGAAGATTATTACTACTCCATTGAATGTATAGGCCTTACATATGTTAAGGTACATTTTTAATAAACATAAAAACTGCGGAGAAAATATTTATTGAGAATATGGAATAAAATGTCAACTTCCCCGTAAGACTAAATTAAATTCTGTGTTAGCGATGCTGATTATGATTATTATGATAAATTACTTCAAAACAACACGCGAATTTTGGCATGAGCTGTATTGCAGGGTAACATAAGAGGCATGGTGCTTATATGTATTTTTTGGCAATTTGAAACGTGAACCACAAGCACCAAGTATAATAGTTTGAGGTAATACATGCAGGTAAACACGAATGCGTCGACGAAGGTGTCAAATTTTATAAATACAGTGTCAGAAATTATATATATATATATATTTCTTACCGAAAACCTTATTGGGAGCATTCGCAAAATTGCGATAAGCGACTATTAACTTCGTCACGTCCGGATGGAAAAACTCGGCTCCCACAGGACAAATATTTTATGAATTGGGAGATTTGAGTATTTTTCGACAATCTGAAGAGACAATTCGAGGTTCATTAAAATCTGACACGCATAACTGGTACTTTGCATAAAGACCAATACATATTTATGATAACATCCTGCTCAGTTTTTCTCAGAATGAAAAATGTTTCAGACAAACTTTTAGAGAAAATCAAAACATATTAAATGTGATTTTTTTTTCGAAAATCATGACGTTTTTTAGGTAATGTGGAAAAGATACCGGACATCCGGATAGGTCACAGATGAAGATACAATGCATACGCTCTGTATGCTGGATAGTAAAATGTAGTATAATGTAGTATAGATAGTATAATGTAGTATAGATAGTATAATGTAGTATAATGTAACACTGAGGAGCCTTCGTGTAACTATTGTTACAGAGGAAGAGCAAAAATTATCACCTAAGTTTAGTGTGTTTCTGTTGCCTTGGGTATCCAGCATACAGTGCATACGCTCTGTATGCTGGATAGTATAATGTAGTATAGACAGTATAATGTAGTATAATGTATCACTGAGCAGCCTTCGTGTAACTATTGTTACAGAGGAAGAGCAAAAATTATCACCTAAGTTTAGTGTGTTTCTGTTGCCTTGGGTATCTAGCATACAATGCGTACGCTCTGTATGCTGGATAACTAAGGCAACAGAAACACACTAAACTTAGGTGATAATTTTTTATCTTCCTCTGTAACAATAGTTACACGAAGGTTCCTCAGTGTTACATTATACTACATTATACTGTCTATACTACATTGCCTCTCTTTTTATGTATCTAAGCAGACCTGCAAAGAAAAATTTCGAAATTTTATAAAACACTGTCATCTACAAATTTACAAATAATAAAAATGTAACAGTGTAACATATTTCTTAGTTTGTCTTTTTTTCCCAAATTAACTTCACTCGCTTGTATTCTAACAACCTCGACTGACACTTGTCTTAAAACACAGTAAAATTTGCCTTTAACGTGGAATCTAGACCCCGTTCCAATTGGCTTCAAAACAAATATCCCTGAATGAAGAGGATCAGTAAGTAGCAAAGAATAGAATTTTGATTTGTAATAAACAGAGTGATTTTCAGAATTGTAATTCTCAATTCTCTCTTCATTGTTAGTGCAAAAATAAATGATTCATTATTTGAGCCAAAATTGTGAAAGGAGCGAGGTGAATGATGGATTACTTTTCTGAATTTAAGGCTGATGCAGAAGGACCATTAAATTACAGGACAAAACTGAAATTTTGGTAGAAAATATTAATAATACCTCATACAAAGAAAAGCGAAAAGTGAATAAAAGTGAATAAATGTGCAAAAAATATGTAAGAAATTTTGGTTGCTTCAGGAATTTGACACGTTATTTTGGCTCCCAAGTCTTGAAGTCATACTATAACGTTGATACATTTCTCTGGTAAATTGACATAATCATCATTTAATAGTGCCTGGGAAGACAGAGAACATCGCGACCAACAAGTATAATATTCGGTAATTTCCTTCCCCGTTTCTCTCCCAGGAGAGAGATTACCTTCACGCGATTTAATAGTTCAACTTAGTCTCTGCAGGTAATTTAAATTACATTACATTGCAATGGCTTAGAATCGCCTCGTTCGACGTTTCTTCCCATTCGTGAGCCAGCTCATTCTCCTGTCCAATGCTATATAACGCATGGAATGGAGAGTGATTCGTTAAATAAACTTAAGAGTGATCAGAGGTTGAAGCTACATGTCAACTTATGGAAAGGTGAACAAAGATTTTGGGACCGGTTGTTGTGGCGTCAGTGTCCGTATCTGCTGCATGAAACGAAACATTTCATTGCCCTGTCAGCCAGGCAGTGTGTTTGATTTGTTGCGGTGGTATTCTCGTCTCACCACGCTAGTTGTAAAGTTTGAAGTTTTCTCTCGGGCTTGCTGCTTGATCTTAGCAGCTTTTCTTCTTCGCACAAGAGCATAAACCTTACGTAGTCTACAGTGCAGATGTGAGTATACCTGCTTTATCGCTATGGCTTTATCTTTAAATTACGTTACAATTGCACTTGCGTTGAAATCTGTCTTTCATTAGACGTTAATATGTTCTCACTTGATCAACAGTCCTGGTTTTACAGAGGCCAAAGTTTCCAGTTTTCGACCGACACTTTCCATGCGAATGTCGAGTAGATTTATATATCATAACTACTGAATCGTTTTAGGTGCGTTCGCAACATTGCGAAAAGCGATTTTTAGGTTCGTCATTTTTTGACGTTTTGCTGACCGTGCATCTCAGTATATTTATCTCAGTAATTAACCAACTTGATGCACAAAATTTTCATTTTGCAATAAGTTTATTTCCTTCCTCTACATGTTTCGAGCACATGTGCTCATCATCAGGAGGTCAAAATTGCTTTATACAGGCTCTGGTATCATCACACCTATAGGTGGCTGTCTCGTCCACAGGTTGTTTTTTAACCTGTGTACGAGACGGCCACCTATAGGTGTGATGATACCAGAGGCTGTATAAAGCAATTTTGACCTCCTGATGATGAGCACATGTGCTCGAAACATGTAGAGGCATGAAATAAACTTATTCTAAAACAAAAATTTTGTGCATCAATTTGGTGAATTACTGAGATAAATAGGTTCGTCATGTTCGTCTGTCCGTCCGTCCGTACGTGTGTGTGTGTGTGTGTGTGTGTTTGTGTGCGTGTGCGTGTGTGTGCGCGCGCGTGTGTGCGTGTGCGTGTGTGTGTGTGTGCGTGTGTGTGTGTGTGTGCCTGCATAGAGTAACTACATTTATGATAATATCTGGCTCAGTACTTATAAAAATGGGAAATATTAAAAAAAAAGAATGTAGAGGAATTCAAAACTCAAGTTTTATGTTCAATGAGGTTTTCACGAAAATCGTGTCTTTTATGAAATAATTAGGAAAAATGCAGTAGAGCAATACAGAACACAACCGACAATATAATGCGGCGCATGCGCATTGCGTGCTGGATAACTAGTTCTACAAACGCACATTCAGAAAAAAGTAATATTTACAGATTTTCACTGTAAAATTAGTTACCCGAACACGCCTCAATTTTACGTTTATACCTACATTGGCTGTCTTGTCAGTAATCCCTCTCGTTTGCACCCATTTCACTTTTCTCAGTACAGGTTTTTCGCCTAAAATTTTAAATTCATATCCTCTGTCCTCCGTCCAACGTGTTACATGAACAACCCAATCAGCCGACTTCATTTGGGACGTCGAAAAAAATTGTTATTAAAATAAGAAAATAATTAAACTCTCCATTTTACACTTTTCTGCATTCTCGCATTTCTTCCTCCTTAGGTCCAGTCCTTACAAATCATTTTCCTCTTCACAGCAGTACCAAATATATTCAACGCCAATTTTTAACTTAAAGCGAAGGATAATGTAAATAAAGTACACGTGAACTTTCACTTGGTGTTCTCCGACCCGAACAAAAGAAAGTGACAGCAGCTGAAGTTTCGCTGAATGACAGTCTAAATATCGCGAATTCAGACACAACCATTTTTTAATTATCCTACATTCTTTAAGTAATACGTACTTGATAAAGGGGACGTTCTAGTTTAATGCACATCAAAGAGCATTGTCGTGTTGCTTCACTTCAATGTGATCCTCATATTATAACGGACCACAATGTGCTTTGTCTTCCAGCACATGCATTGATATGTCTCCCGTAAAGGCAGCGACATTGCTTCCTGTCTGGAAGGTTGGTTGCTTCAACCTGTTGTTGGAAACACTTGCTATTGAGTTCTGTAACTAAGTGCGAATTATAACATCGAAGTGCATTGTTGACAGATATGGTGCGGCTTTATGAGCTACGTGACGGGCTAAACTAAGCACAACTTCCATATGAAACTCAAACGGCTGCCTGGGATGGCTCTGTTCACCAGGGGTAGCAAGGAATGTAGGTTGATGACGGGAAGGAATCATTTGGCACAGTTCGGGGAAATTGTTTTCAGTTAAAACCTTTCTGTTTGAAGTTAATATCTTACACAGAATCCTAGGCCTATCATTACGGAAACATAATTTTACTTTCCATTTTGAACGGGTGCGCACCTTCGTCCCTGACATTCAGAAAAAAATATATGCTGAAGGTGTTTGGTAGCAGGGTGCTAAGGACTTTCGGGCCAGAGAAGGAAGAAGAAACACGAGGCTGAGAATGTTGCAGAATGAGGAGATTAATGATATTTACTACTTGCAAAGTAATGCTGGGACATTCTATGGTAGATGAGGTGGGTGGGGCATGCGGAACGTGCAGTTGAGGAGGCACATACAAGGTTTGGGTTGAAATACCTAATGGAAAGAAAACATTTGAAGGAACTAGTAATGGACGAGATGGTAATAGGGTAATGTTAAAGCAGGTCTTAAAGAAAGGGGTGGGTGGGTGCGGACCGGATTCATCTAGCTCAGGAAAGGACAATTGACAGTGTGTTTTGATTAAGCTTCAAGCTCCAAGAAATGCAGACAGCTGTGCCTAGCTAAGAATCGCTTGGCTTCTTAATGTCTCTTCTCAGTAGAGTTAATTATTTCATTAATTCATTAGTTAGCTGACAATAATGGCAAGGAGCTGACATGGTGGGGGAATCTGACTCGAGCAGGCAAAGGACTGCCTTATTATAATTATTATTTCTTCTTCCATGCACGTTGTAAGGTAGTTCTGAGTAAAGAATTTTCCACGAAGCTTCCAGTTTTGTTTGGGAAAGGGCCTTAGTCGAGCATATTGTAATGAAAATTTCTCTTTATTAAAATCGTTGGCTAAATCTGATCGGGTGTTTTTAAGACATTTGAACTTTCTCTACTTTAAAAATATCAAGCTATCATCTTTGTTCCCGCTAAGACACATAAATCTTATTTTCCGTAGAAAATTACCGGGCCTAACGCCCTCCCAGGAATTGCAAAGAATAAGACAACGAGCACCCTGATGCCAGCAGTTTCACTCTGACTGTGCTGTACGCACGTCATGTGTGCAGCAGACTGTACACATCAGGCCTCTAAACGGCACACCGCAGAGCCCGAAATTCGGTGCTAGAACAAACCATGTGGGATTTATGGAGTTAAAAATGTCACGGGGACATGTATTCTTCCTAGTAGTTTGTTGTTTCCTTGTTTCTTGTTATCATTACAATGCCCCATGTTCACAAAATCTCGTGTACCGTCGATGCTATGTACCGACAGCGTCGCTCAGTGAACCACAACAAAACTGACAAGTCGCAAGCGACGTAGTGCCGTGAGTTGTATAATCTGTCCTAGAATATGCAGCGCTAAAGGGAGATGGAATGGCGGTAGCATGCGGCACGTTCACCGCATAGTGAACGAGGAGAGAGTAATGTGTTGAACTGTAGACTACAGCTCTCATAGAATATTTTTGCCTGAATTTTGTCTTATGAATACAAAGTTAGATGTACCATTTTATTTTATTTTCCTAACGGCATGTATACTGATTATTTATCATTGCCCTATGCGACCAATAAAAATGAAGTATCAAAATTACACTGTGATTCCTATCAGTACTACAAACAACATTCTTGGTAAATTTGAAAGTCCTAATAGTAAGGAGTAGTCACAAAAATAGTAATAGAATAGAAGCACAGTCAGTTTTCCATCATTTTTGTCCTCCCAGTATCGCTCCCACTCTGTCCTATTAAGTAGTGCTGTACATTGTCCTGAATGGTTTCTGTCCAAGGGTTCGCGGAGGCTGCATAGCATCCAGCAGTGGGCGGGGCAGATTCCAGTGCGGTGAAGATGTGTCCCTGACAATCATGCCCATCGCACAGCCGATTTTCTGCAGTTGCCTTTCTTCTTGATCAGTCTGCTATTTTGGTTATTTCTTGCTTCCATGGTTTTGGGGATAACTTTGTCTCTAGTTCATGTCTGTGTACACTTTGAAACACCTGTTTTAAGTGTAGTTTAATAGAAAGGTAGGACGCTTCTCTAATATGTGTTTGTGTAATTTTGGCACACTTTTTGGCCAGTATATCGGCGTGTTCATTCCCTGCGATTTGGAAATGTCCTGGTATCCACTGCAATGCAATTTGTTTATGTTTCGCCTTAAGTTGTCGTATTTGGACCTGGCAGTCTCTGACTTCTGTTGATATCACAGTTTCTGTTGATCCCACAGGATTATTGCAGGATTTGAGTCAGAAAAAATAACAGTTCTTTCAAATTTTTTTCTGGTGTAGGTTCAGCAGGCGTAGTGCAATGCGTATGGCTTCAATTTCTCCATCAAAGGCAGTCGAATGTTGTCAACATGGCATATAGCAGGAGAAAAGTTCATAGTAAATGCCAGCACCAGCATTTATGTATCCGTCCATTTGAGAACCATCTGTGAAAATGTGCAACCACTTGTCTGGAGGGTACCTGGTGTTCATTGTTTCCAAAGCCAGGTGCCTAAGTGTGTCTGTTCCTGTTTCTCCCTTTGCTATGTTTTGTTGCAGGTGTAGGTAGCATTCAACTTGTTCGACGTCGACTGGGTTTCGCCTTTCGTGCAATGGTTGGGGCTTGCTTTTAATCTCAAGTTTTGTCTTTATTTCTGTTTCCTTCTGAATAAATCCATTCTGCGTCTTTAAATTTCTCGGCTTGTTCTCGTATGTTTTCCAGTATTGGTCTCCTGTGATTCTGAGCAGTTTCTCATGTAGCAGCACTGCCTTTTTTTTTTTAATAATTCCTATATTGGTTTATTGCCCGTTATGAAAGTGATCGCATCAATGGGAGTTGTTTTCACTGCACCAGTTATCAGTCTGAAGGGCTGGTTCTGAGCATGCTCCAACACTTTAAGTGTATATGGTTGAGCAGTGACTTGGGATCCACAGCTTTATGTTATTACAGGGAGCATGCATTTTTGGTACGTAAGGTTTAAGTTTGACAGGGCACAGCCCCATTTACTTCCTGCTAGACGTTTCAGAACGTTTGTGCGATTGGAGACTCGCGAGGCAATTTTATCTACGTGGTTTTTCCAGTTTAGCTTTTTGTTGCGTATCACTCCAAGGTACTTGATTTCATTTGACTTGGAAAGAGCTGTACCGTTATACCTCAACCTTGGATGTATTGTTTTGTGAGCTAGGGAGAAAGACTAAAAGGTTGTTTTTGAGGTATTTATCTTCATATAATTTCTCTCACACCATTCTTCAAGTATGGCCAATGCCTTGCCTTGGTAAACATGGTTTAGATAGAAATAGATAGATAGAAATAGATAGATAGATAGATAGATAGATAGATAGATAGATAGATAGATAGATAGATAGATAGATAGATAGATAGATAGATAGATAGATAGATAGATAGATAGATAGATAGATAGATAGAT
>Ga0136643_10009773_pt1 | contig 14133 bp, 6 predicted proteins | sample TergutLab28metaG_FD_96883 | JGI IMG/M metagenome (GOLD analysis project Ga0136643, IMG submission 96883) | Labiotermes labralis P1 segment gut microbial communities from Petit-Saut dam, French Guiana - Lab288 P1 (version 3) (version 3) | ecosystem: Host-associated > Arthropoda: Insects >... | reverse complement strand
CCTAGTGTCAGCAAATAATTTTTTCTTTTTGAATATGTTTTATACTCACAAGCACTCAATTAAATTATGCAGTAACACATCCATTATATAGTTATATATTTCAAAAGTTATTTTTTCTCCATTGGCAGGGTTAGAAATGTGAGTGACGCAGATATTTCTATTATTTTTCTGTACTTCTTTTTTTTTCTTTGTTTACCGTATTTTGATTTAGAGGGTTCGTGTTCGAATGGGACTAAAACTAGGCTTGTGAATCTCGTCGTTGCTTGCGGATCATAGCGGGTCACGAGATCTGACATTGGGCTGCACGATTTAAAACATTTATGGAAAGGAATTGTTGAGCGTATGATGCATGTGCTGGGCAGGTCTGGACTGAGGGTGGTTTCACTCTCGCCTCGTTTCAGGGGCGGGATGGTGGGAGTGAAGTACTGTTGGAACAGGTTCAGCTCTGTTTCAGCTTTCGAAATAAGTTCATAATTCTTTTTCTGTGTGGCCTTCTAGTAGACAATAACACACTGTCAAAAATGTGCGTTTTTAAAAGTCTTACTGGCTACACTGATTATGGTGGTTATGTCGTGAAGAGGGATTTTGCCTGCACTCATATAAGGGTTAATGACCGTATTGTCTCTGACAAGTCATTTTTCGTCCATGGATAATCCCCTACCCTCCGTTTTCATCCATGACCAGCAGCTGGTATAATATCCTTTTTGGGCCACGGCTCAGAAATTGTGAATTATCATAATGCAGTTGCGGAAGACATTTGATTCGGGTGGCAGAAAATTGAAAGAAACTCAACTTAATTTAATAAGAAATCCTTTAGTAAAAGTGTTCTAAAATCTTATGACAAGTTTTATCAAACAGTGTAGGCTTCTTTAAATAACATTGTTAAATAAATATTCTTACAACAAACCATTAAATAGCCGTAAGACACAGTCCATCCATAATTTTGATTACACAGCAAAGTACGGTTTAAAATAACCAACATTAGCTCTTCATTACCTTTGATTTTATTATTATTAAAAATGCGCATTTCGGTTTTCATAACCACCATAATCAGTGTAATCAGTTTAAAAACACACATTTTTTAAAATGTGTTACTGTCTACTAGAAGACCACACGGAAAAAGAATTATGAACTTATTTCGAAAGCTAACACTGAGCTGCACCTGTTTCAGCAGTACTTCACTCCCCACATCCCGCCCCTGAAACAAGGCGAGGGTAAAACCACCCTCAGTCCAGACCTCCCCAGCACATGCATCATACGCTCAACAATTACTTTCTGTAAATGTTATAAATCGTGCAGCCCAATGTCAGATCTCGTGACCCGCTACGGCCTGCAAGGAACAACGAGATTCACATGACTAGTTTTAGTCCCATTCGAACACAAACCCTCTAAAACAGAATGTTGGTAAACAAAGAAAAAGAATTACGGAAAAATAACAAATATCTGCGTCACTCACATTTCTAACCCTGCCAATGGAGCAAAGATAACTAATGAAATATATAACTATATAATGGATGTGTTACTGCATAATTTAATTGAGTGCTTGTGAGTATAAAACATATTCAAAAAGAAAAAATTATTTGCTGACACTAGGAATCAAACCAATGTAGTTTGTTTCCAAAGAGTATTGCCATCACGCAGTAACGCGCTTGGCTACCTCCGGGTGCGGCAAACAACCACCCTTTTGCAACATCCATCCTTGGAAGCACAGCTAGCAAGCCACACGCCTCGGAGAATTAATGACATTTTATTCATGTTTTAACTCCAAATTAAGTGAATGTGTTGGTGTCTTCAGTTAATATATATGCTGTGTGATTGATTGTAATGAATGGAAGTCAGAGAAATGCCACAAATGCACAAATAGGGGGAAAGTAAAACAACTCGAATTATGATGGCAACTGTAAGTCACGTGACTTCCAATTCAGGACTTCGAAAATTTCAGGCCGCTTGATTTTTGTTGAACGGAGTGTATCAAGCTACATAGCACCACATACCCATAGATAGCCATCTTCTTAGCACCTGCTATGAGAAACACAAATCAAATCACACAACATATATTTTAGCAGCCTACTTTCCGTTATTCTTGTTTTCTCCTCATTTCTGCATTAAACAGTTTTTGTTTGTTATTAAATGTTCAATAAATCACTGTGATTAGGTAGCACGCAGTTATAACTGGATGATTAAAAATTTTTTATTGCCTGGGATGTAAGACTGTTCATAACTCACATCCAGCTTAGGAAACTGCAGCAACTACAAAGTGTTTCTGAATTCAGCACATTAACTCTTATTGTTTGAGTGTCAAGTTATCTGCTGTACCAGGTCCAATGTCGAGCTCAAATCGGCACGTTACTTTAAAGTGTATTATGTTGGTTTTCTTTAAGCTCCTGTTATCTAGTGGCTGCTTTTAAAATTTGAAAATTAGGGATTTTCCTGGGGAATTAATTTGGACCAGACTGTCATAATTCACAAGCAACATTTCAACTGCAAAGAGCTAAACACATTTCAAAGACTTCAATCGTTACCATAGCCATGGATCTCTACTCTCATCTGTAATAAAAACACACATGTAGTTGCACTGTCTCTCTCATACACACACACACACACATGGATGCATGCTCACACAAAACAGTGAAGTAACTCACTTACTGATTCTCAGGTTGCATAATGATAGCACATCAACATAAGATCTCAGGCAGATAAGGACTTTGGTGATTCAAAACACTATTTAACACTGCTGCTAAGAGCTATGATTATATGACACTTTTGATAAGATGAATGAGCAAAGAGAAGTGGTGGAATGACAATGATGGGGGAAAACCAAAGTACTTTAGAAGATAACCTGTCCCAGTGCCACATTGTCAACCATAGAAACAACAAACTATATGTCAAGTAGGGCTCAGAAACAACTCACAGCACACTACACATTACCTTCTTTCTTCAAAATTCTACAAGATGTACATAAAAAAACCTAAGACCATTACCATGTATCACATAACAAAAGAGTCTAAATGCATGAATTGCTAATAAAAGTTTTCCCATTACAGGCCCACTGTGGCCCAGAGGGTGGGTAGAGGTACAGTACTCTTCCACGACCGCAGCACTAGAAGGGGGTGAGTGGTCAGCAGCACGCCCCGGCTGCACTTTACCCCCGGGAAAGACCCAGTACCCATTTTACAGGAGGCTGGGTGGGCACCAGGGCTGGTCTGAACAGGCGGAAAATCTCGTCCCCACCAGGATTTGATCCCGGACCGTCCAGCCCGTAGTTAGTCGCTATACCGACTGAGCTACCCGACCCACAATGATTTGCTAATACAGCTCTCAAAATTTTGTTCAAATTTAGAAAAATGAAACACAAATAACAAGACATAATGAAGGCATATCACACAATGTACAAAAAAACACACTGCAGCAATTCCTGCTATCATCTTACTGCAGTAACTGACTTTCAGAATACTTGGAAGCATATCTGGAAGTTTTTATATTTTCCCATTAGTTTTACATCTATAAAATCTTGTTTCTTATCTGGAAATAATAGATAGTGTTAAATCAACATAAAAGAAGATAAACTAGAGCAAGGAGATGATACAAACCACAAGATAACCAAATTCAGGTGCAGAGGAGGACTGATTTCAGTAGTAGACATTTGCTATAACAGTGATGCCTATGTGCAATGTCTGTTACCACAGCTCCAATACTCTTTTCTAGCATTGTAGTTAAAATGTATGATACAAAGACCACAAAACAACTACGCCTTACAAAGTGTCAGTTGCACATTAAACAACACATAACCACTTATGAATCAAAAGCAGTACTTTTTTGGTATTTGTCACTGAAGAAAACTACACATGATGAACAAGACGTTTTGTGCTTCAAACTGGAAATTCATGGTGTTTGGCAGACTCTTTAGAGTTTTTAAGCCATGCAAATTGGGTAAACATATTAAGATCCAAGGACTGTTGACATAACTATCTGAAACAACACCTGCAAACACTTGCTCATACTATCATCCCTAGACCCGTTTATAATTTCTGTACTGATGTACATAAAATGGCTATGGTATGATTAAAGCAAAGACCATACTCAAAACACCAAGCTGTTAATGAGCAGTTAATGAAGCTATCTTAATGACATTAGGAATGCAGCTGAATCAATTATAAAAGAGTAAGGATAGGTAAAAAAATAGGGTTCAGGTTTTCATCCTTTGACAATTTGTCTATGGCATGTAACCTGGGCATCACGGATCATTTCCTTATTCCTTTGTTTCACAGCAGTGGTATCTAAACCATGACCAGACACGTTACATCATGCAACCCGCAGACACACTTGAAAATTATACATATACAAAGCATACAGAAATAAAAAAATAATTTATGTTGTCAGATGTAACACTTATTGTGATTATTACACATGAGACCTGTGAACCAGTCCATAGTAATGGGTTTGGAACTGTGTAAAAAATGTTTGGGCATGCAACCATGCCATCACCTTCCACTAGGCCTCCTCCCAGAATGTTTGTCCACACACAGTTTTTCACCCTTCACTATAACAAACAGTTCAGCAGGTACCTTTCTCAAATTAAAATGTATCCATCCATATATTTCATGTATAAAGACTGCTGGCAACTCTTAGTCCTCAAGCTTTCTACACATCCATCATAAAAAACAGTCAGGTTCAGACTGGATACACTTCAGAGAGTAACTCTACAACCATTTGTATTATACATTTAAATGACAATAGGGATGCATGAATCCTGGGCACCAGATCACAACAGTGACTAAATTTTGTATGGAGCAATCTAATATTTGCTAACTCTCAGTAGTGAATCTGTTTTTTGTCACTCTTCCTGGTGCCTAGAATTTTGAGGTAACTCCCGGAGTTTTGGAAAATTTGTAAACTTTTGGAGGACAATTCTTTCTAGGTGTTTGAACACAACAGTCTAGGACTGTACTTGTAACACATAACCACATAAAACCTTTTTCTGTATTTAATTTTCATATGTTATTCCATGTGCAGCCATAATGACCAAGAAGTCACTTTAAGAAGAAGCAGTATTTCATCTCTAAGTCTACTGGCAGTAAAATTATTTCAAAATGCGATAGATAAATGAAATACATTCCATCAGATCAAAAGGTTTTTTTTTTACACTTTATATGTATAACTGTTTTATTGGTATATGAACTGTTAACTTTAAAATCTGATTTTACCGCTGGTAATTCCTTGATAATGGCCCAGCTGTACCAAAGCATGTAGAAGACTGATTAACATTTAGCAGATATAATTGCCAACTGTATCTCCAGATGGCCCGAGTTTTTCTGGATTAACATGGATATGTAAATCAATACCAAGCAAACATAAGGAGTTCAGAACATGGCATGCATGATAGGCCATTCACAAGCACATTTTAGAGACCAGTGTATGGTCTTAGGGCACTAAAGGTTAAAGGCAATTAGGGTCATTTCCCTGTAAGCTGTGCAATGTGCTGGTATGCCAGCAAAAGATAATACTTTAACTGTCATCTCTTTTTTGCACAAGTCAGCATCACTTTGAAAGCTCATCCTTAAGTTTTCTGAGTCAGTATCTGATATTTAACTTTGGCTTGTGAGGTTTGGCCAAACCATATGTCAAGGCTGTTAAGTAATTTCTTCATAAACTGCACAAATCTTCAGGATGAAGACGGTGGGTGCGACATACACAAGAACTTTTTAATGGCTTCAACATGTGGCACAACTAAATTCCAAATGCTGCAAGTTACATTAAGTTACTGTGATCAAAAAAGAAGAGGAATAATGTTGAAGGTGACGCTGTCCTTGTGCCATGGCATCACATGATGAAGTGCATAGAAAGACAGAGGTTAATGTCTCCACAATGTTAAAACATCAGAAGGATTATGCATAAATTAATTTAAAAATTGCCAAAGAATAAGAACCAATCAATGTGTCAGAGTATGTGACACTGCACGAATGATGTCTGTGTGTCTGTTTGCATGTACCAGCGTGGCTCCCAAAGGACTGATACCCACAAAATTTGACATTTGGGACTTACATGAAAATTTAAAAAAATTCCAGAACTTGTTTTAAAAAAGGCAAAAATAAAGAGCATGTTACATGAAGGCCTAAGTATCAAGCTGAAAGCTGAGGAGGTACAAACATTATACAAACACAATGCAATGTTACATTACACATACATTGCCTGTCTTGTTTGTTTATGGTTGATGTAATGAGCTACCAACATTTCAGACTACACAGCATTAAAACGATAGCAAGATTAATGCATAATGAATTGGACAGGCCTTGGAATGAAATGGTCATGCCCTAGTGAGGCACTAACATGACACCTGCCTGGAGACAATGAGGAAAACCATTAAAACTGTAAGTAAAATAGCAGCTGAGCCCAGATTCAAACCAAATACCTTGTAAATGCATGACAGAAGCATTACTATTTAATCCAACTTTATTTGTTATTAGAATTGTGCCAAATGTAACTCTGAAATAAATTTAGTATTAGATGTACAAGTCAGACACACTCTGCATACCATGCATACCACAGGAGAGAGATCTAATTTGTTTTTTGAACATCAAACTTTTGTACAGGACTGTACTTATACTTTCCAATAAAAAACATGTAAACCAAATCTGTACTTAAGGCATGAAAATAAAATGGCCTTCAAGTATTGCCTAATATGTTGGTGAGGAATCCCTATACTGGAATCCTATAGCACAGTAAGTTTTACCATAACTAAGCAAAGCAGCATCATAAACCTTCTGAAGTTTGTGAGTAAGGCCTTGATAAAGCATGTGACACTAGGTACATCATGTACTACAGCATGCCAACAATTAGAACTGAAATGCTTTTCTAAGTAAGATCTTTGAACTGCAAGGTCATCACAGCCTACAATGTCAAAAACAACTGATAACTGCAGGAGAACACCTGAACTGCTCTTCTTTATACAGTGTAGATAAGCTCAAGGTCATCTCAGCCTACACTGTCAAAAAAACTGCAAAACTGCAGAACACCTACCAAAAATTACAGGTATTTTAGACAATTAAAATCAGAAATTCAATATATAGTTCACCTGGTATGAAATTTCCATGACGATGCATCTACTCCCATGTCAAGAATTTATAAACTGCACACATATAAACCTAAATTCAGAATAATTCACATCAAAAAAAAAAAAACTGCCTTACTGATACCATGCAAATTTAGAATAATACAGTGAAACAACACAGCACCTACAGTTCATCTTTGTATTACTTTCGCCAGAATTGCAGACAAAAGTATTTTAAGATGTAAAGACACTCCGAACCATCAATCTCTTCCCCAACATTTACCGAGTATCAAGTGAGGGATATTTCATGTCTTCAAATTACATATACTGCTTTTATTACTGAACTATACATAGCACATTTATTCACAGCCAAAAGAAAGGTTTTGTTATTACTCAATCCAAAATACATAAAGCACAATTGTGTGACTCACTGCTTCTAAAAACAGAGCATACTCCATGTGACACAAGATCAGAACTTTTCTTCAGCTACCATTCAAATGGCTTTCAGTGTCATGTTTATTACAAAGTGATTCTGAAGTTTAATTTAATGTAACCAAACATATAACAGTTACATCTGAACTCCATCAACTAACAACCAAGTTCAGAGAGTAAAAACCTTTAATTTGTGATATTAAAATAATATACAACAAAACAAAGTGTTGAAAATATGCAAGGCACAAAATAAATTTACACACTAAAGGAATTTTTCACTGATGTAAAAGGGGAAAGACAAGGCTTTTAAACAGTATCTTGTATGGAAGTGTGTGTGAGGGTACTCAAACTGGTACATATTAAAAGTAAAACTGACACTATGCTTAAATAAGCACCATGTCATATATATGAGGAAATGGAGATAGAGCTCCATACATTCTTAACATGGATACTAAAAGGAGTTCAGTGATCAGTTTTACCCCAGGGAGGCACATCCAGTACCCACCAGGTAGTGGGCTAAGGGCCCCCAGAACCAATCTGGGTAAAGTAAACAGTTTCTGCTACTGCTGCTGCAGATCCGAACCTGGTCTCACAGTCTGCTGCCAATAACTGTACCAAATGAACTACTCCATGATATTCAAATTTCTGTTGTCTTGTGCTACAAGCGGTACCATCTTATTACTACATGGACTCATGATTGTACAACTTATCGGCTCATTTGTAAGAAATTGCTGAATGATAATCTGAAGAAAATGCTGTTAATTAACAAATGACTCTTTAACACTTAAATGTATCTACAATGTTTTGCAATACACACAATTTGTAAATCACCAGGACAAAGAAACAGATACTACAATAAGTTGAGTACATTTAATATGAAACAAATTCCTTATACCCACATAAAATTATTGACATTAACATACTCTTGCAACAAAACTTGGAACTAACATTCTCCTTAATTCAATCCCCCTAACAATATTTTGTGGGGAGTACTGACTGATCTATTGCTTTATTGGAAATGTGCACACATGCTATGAAATACATAATTAACATAAAATCAAGTGTGGTTAAATCGTTACAGAAATGTCATCCACAAAACAGTGCAACCAACACTATAGTTAGAATAAAACATCAATTCTTTTCACAACCATCCTCACTCTGCATCTATAATGTCAATTGTTCTTTCCTACTCTATTCTGTATTTATCAGTCACTATTATGCATCCTCTCAAATCTAACAAAATGGTGAGAACAGAAATTTAGAACAATTACTGCTACCATAGTGTGTATACTGTTCGAGGAACATAAAAAGTGTTCATAAGGAGATTCCTTCTTCAAGCAAACACAACAGGCTACAACAGTACAAGGGTGCACATGAGAACATTACTAATGTAAATTCGATCTGTACGTTATAAAAAATACATCTGGAAACACAAAACAGACTCTGCAAACATCACGTTTATCTACACAGTCACTTACCAGTTTCCTTTGTCCAAGAAAAGCATTTGTGCCATCCAAACTCTGAAAGCAAAATATACACATATGTAGTAAAAATAATAACAAAACTGCAGAAGACAAGGACAATGATTCCAAAAATGGGGGAACTCAAGAATTCCTGTAAATATTTGGAAGGTGGTTAACAGCACTTATATCAATTCATACAAAGAAGTACCGTAAAATAAAAATATGTTCCATCAATAATCATTTATAAGGAACTAAACTGCAAAAGTTTGACAAATATTATGGGGTCATAATAGTAGTAATAAACTCATAAAGAAGGTACTTCATGTTCAATTACACACAATAATACTGCAGTCCAAAAGTTCACATTTCAACATTTGTATTTCTTCATGTCCCTTTCAAATTCATGAACACCAGAAAGGTTGGCAAAAGAGGACACTAATCATACATACTTAATAGCAATTTGAAACACTATTTTTCTGCAAACACACAGGGCAAATTTGTCCAGTTATTTTAAATTGTATCTTTGTTGTAACACTTATAAAAATGAATTGTCCTTTATAAAGAACATTTACATTACTTGGGATATCCATCAAACTGTGCATACTTAACAAAATAACAATGAATATGATATCCTGATTGCAATTAAGCACAAAATCACAAGAAAACGTAATAAATTATGTTTATTAAGTGGGCACATATGAAACTTACTTTCATTATTTTTAAGGGAAAGCGGAACAAGTCAATAAGGAATCAAACACATTTACCAACAAATGCATACAACAGAATTAAAAAACTGTACATCAATTTTAAAACTACGTGTTTCAGTGCCAGGGCATCATTCGCAGATAATCTCAAATACAAAGGAGTACAAGCACCAATACATCAATTTTGGGAGTATAATACCAAACTACACAATACCAGCGCATGACACAGCACCTCCTAGCACAACACACACCTACACGCACCACTGGGAATAGATCCTCCAGGATCACATAGGATGGCCTCAGATGTTTGTATGCATGGGCTGCACATAATGCAACGTACTTTGGCCTAGAACTCGTCACACTTGTCAATAATGCCCTTATTTTATATTTAGCATTTTATAATTTTAACATTTTAATTATGTGAATACTTGGCATTGTACTCCCCAGAATGATGCATTGGTGCTTGTACTCCTTTGTATTTGAGACTCCCTGAGGATGGCACCTTGGCAGTGAAACATGGTTTTAAAATTTCTCTACAGATTGTAATCCTATTATATGCATTTGTTTGTAAATGCCACTGAATGCAAGAATAATGCACAGAATTAATAATATCATATCAATGAGTACACACAAAACTTACTTTTATTATTGTTATGAACACACAAACCATTAGAGTTTTCTTCCATAATTGTCACTAAATGTTAAACATAAGTGGGCTGAGGGTTTGGTTGTGAAAGCCAATAGGCAACTGTAACCCCCTCCAGGACTACTACAATACCACAATGAATCATATTCTGACCTCCCAAATGCAACATTAACAATGCTCATGCTTTACAAAACATGCAGAAACTTTTAAGTCATGCCAACGCAAGAGCAGCAGCTGTGGAACAAAACTTAAATGCCAGCAGACGGGAACACTTATGTTAATGACAATGTCACCTAAAAATCTTTTCCATACAGTGTGTTCCCCAGAGTTTGGGCCATATCAGATTCTGTGATGGGGATGACAGCATATGTCAGTATCTTACACTTATTCATAATTACTAAATACTTCATCCCCTCATGCAGGGTAGCTATGAATTCACAGTACAAGGTACATACAAACAAATTTTTATTACATCATCTGTGTTAGGCTGTACAACAAAACTACTTTTTACTTCAAGTATTTCCTTGAAATTTAGACCGCATGTTTCTGCTCATGTCCCGAGCCATATTCAGGTCAAATACAAGACACTGTTATGGGCAGCGTTCAAAGGACGGGATCACAATCTTTTTACAACAGCATGATCGCATTAACCATGAGAAGCACTGTGTGCTTTCACTAAACCATTCTACTGAGGTGTTATTATTACTGTATTATATTACCCTATCACTACAAGTTATTGTACTGTTGGTGTTTTTGGAGTAAATACTGTATAATCTGTGGTGGTGGCAAACCTGGTGGAACTTTTATTATTTCAGATTTTATGTTCACACAGCAAAATTGCTGAAGATTAGGGTATTCTGGGTAATGCTGTGTATTTAGCTAAAGGGTTTAAAACACTCTGAAGGATCACAGTGCCTTCATCTTCAGGATCAAGCAGTCCAAGAAGAGAAGCTATGCTGGATGATTGGGTGTTCTGTACTTGTATGGGTGATAAGGGTAACAACAGTATAGAGGTTGGCAAACCAATATTTGTGGTACTGATAAGCGGTGGGCAGGGTCTTGTGTATTGGCTGGAATGTCTGTAGCATGGGCCAGGGTTGCAGAATTAAGGTTACAACCCAGCAGAAAATCCAGAAGGGGGAGGGGGGTAAAGGTTAAGATCCACAGTAACATTCACAACACAGAAAAACATCCAAGGGGTGGTAAAGGTTAATGTTCACAACAAAGCACAATATCCAAGGAGTGGTAAGGGTTAAGATCCATGCATGGTAACATTCACAAAACAGCAAAACATACCGGGGGTGGTAATGGTTATGATCCACGGTAATATTCACAACATAGCAGAACATCCCAGAACACTTGAATCTTCACACTTAAAATTACACTGCTATTAGTATCACTTGGTTGCTGACAAATGAGCTACAGTCCTGACAGGATTATCCTTAGCATCCCCTCAATAAGCAGATTTAACTTAAACAGTATATTTCAATCATATACCAATGGCCATTGTAATGTATCTTAAAACCTATCTCAAATCATTAAAATATCATTTGATGTACTTTGAAGATTACAAATTTCATTTAATCACTAACATCTTTTAGTACTACACCAAGTGTTCTGAAATTATAAATCTTAATCTAGGTAGTCACATCAAGCAGACTACAGAAGTCTTCACATTCCACATTTGTAATCATATCTCTAAACCAAATTCAGCCTATAACTCATGGGACGGTATTTAAATTTTTAGCACATGGTTTATGAAGAATGTATTATTTGAAAAATTATGAAATGAACAACATTTTGTGGAATATAAAACTGAGATTATGAACCATGTCTTCAAAATACTGCAAATTTCACTGTTGCATAAATTTATAAAATTAATTTAAAAAGATCAATCTGCAAATGTCAAATTCATCTTGCAGCTCTTCTCTTTTTGTTACAGTGCAGGTCAAAGACTTCTCATTGTGTATCTTTACTCACTTAATGTAACTACTGCAATAAGTTAGCAGACTACATATACTCACACTATGTGTAAATTTCTACACACAATTTTGTAGTTACAGCTTGTTTCATCTTTGTGGCTTATTAGTGTCAATGTAAGTACTGCAGACTGTAAAACATCTACAGTATGAAGAATGGTGAAGGTATGATTAAAAAATAATGTGGAAGGAAGTAGTCATGGCCTGATCAAAGTACTATCCCAGCTCTTACTGGAAATACTGTGCAAAACCACGCGAAATAAAAACTTGTCAAATACCCAGTGTCCCAGCCAAAATTCAGGCTTGGCACGTAGTGAATACAAGTATAGAAAATTGTCAATATACCAACCTGCTCAGGGTACAAGCTTGTAGATCTATCCAACTCTGCTTGTGGTAATAAACAAACACAAGAAGATGTCGACTTTTGAGGTTACCTAATAATTCCATCGATATATGGATCTCCCCTTGCTGGAAATTCTTTGAGTAAGAGATTTCCAAAAAAATCTATCTAGTCCGCCACATCACCCTTATATATATTGTAACAACAGACTCTACTGTAGTGGTGATTCTTGACTTATGTACATTACTGCAGGAGATGACTTCCTACGTCTTCATGATCAAAACAGTTCACATAGACATGTGTCCAAGTTTGGACAGTTAAGGAGTTATGGATGCTTGAAACTTAGAACAGAGGGTAAGGATTACTGAAAATAAATGGAACAAAATAATAAACAAGCATAATACCTAATAAATTTAAATTATAAATTTAATTCATGAAATTACCTTCAGTGTACAAAGACCTGTGCTTTAAGCAGGTTTCTGAAAATTCCACTGTTGGCCACAACTCACCCTGATGCTTGATTGTGAAACAGTGTGAGTTGCAAACTGCAGCTTCCACTGATTGTTCCTGTTCAAGATCATGTAGTGTGACTTGTGACATGCAGTTGACAGGAGGGCATTCATAATTTAAAAAACACCCATGCCATAACTGTTCAGAATAGGACCTATACTGATATTAAATTTGTTGATCATAGAGACCTAGAAAATCACGTCCTGCAGTAATGTCCACGAGTCATGAATCACCCCATACAGCACCAGTTTATTAAAGTACTATTCACAGTTCACACTTGTCTAGCAGGCTGTGAAAATTAATGGTTGAAGGGTAAAGTCAAGTTTCATATCAAATCTCCAGCATACACTGATCAAAACTGGAAAAGCCTAAATACCTAAAGATGTCTATTTATGTACTTTCTGAAGCAAATTCTCATGATTTAAGTCATCACAAACGAAGGTGTACCAACTTCCACAGCTTTCCACTTCCCCATATTTTAATCATACATATATATTTTAAACAATGATTATTACACAAATTCCCATTACTCATAACACCAACTTTATCTGTAACCAAATGTGTATTTAGAAACAAGGACATTTGAAGAACACACTTTGAATTCATATTCCTCTAAGTGGAGGTCATGACTACAAGATAGGTTACATTAGTTACAACTGGTTAATCTGAAATGACCATGAAACGTAGAAAAACTGTGGAGCACATATAAACACAGACACAGCCAGTGTTCCAGAACATCAGTGTTACATAATCAAGATTGTAGCTACTGGACCAGTTAATTTGTACTTTGAGGCGGGAATTAGCAAATCATCTACGTCAGCATGGACAGTACAGAAGTTTCCACTACTAGACAGCATTCACTATAAGCAGAAAAAAAGCATGTGTAAATATGCATCAGCACAGACTTTTCAGACCAATGCTACCCCCCCCCCAAAACAAGTTTTTCTTTACTTTTTTTTGGGAATATGATAGGGGGGGGGTAAAAAAAAGTCTGGAAAAAAAACTATATTT
>Ga0136643_10009772_pt1 | contig 14134 bp, 8 predicted proteins | sample TergutLab28metaG_FD_96883 | JGI IMG/M metagenome (GOLD analysis project Ga0136643, IMG submission 96883) | Labiotermes labralis P1 segment gut microbial communities from Petit-Saut dam, French Guiana - Lab288 P1 (version 3) (version 3) | ecosystem: Host-associated > Arthropoda: Insects >... | reverse complement strand
GAATGACGTAGCCTTGTGTTGTGAATCCCGATGAAATAATCCTTTCATTTTATCATCAACATACAAGGAAATGTGTTAATTCGTAATTTGGGATGAATTATTGAAAAACAATAAATGTTGTCTATTTCTTTAAAAAGTATCAGTCTACATTAAAACACCAACTTCTTTAACCAGACCACATTGTCACAGTCTGAAGCTGAACACCCTATCTCCGTCCTGTTTCCTCTTCTTCTGTAACTCGATACAAAAATACCGCAATTAATAATATCAATTCCGCTGAGCCTCTGAACTGCAATTATTCAAGGTGGACACAAATAAAAAACATAGATTTCTGTGTGCACTCGTCTCCCTCAACTGACAATTTGTTCAAACTTGAGGAAAAATTATCTCACGTGCAAGGATGGCAAATATTGTTTTTTTTAATCCTACGTCCCCCTGTCCAATGCGGTTTAATCAGTGACCTCTCATATTTGTACAGACAAATGATTTCTATGTTAGCTCCTTTTAAGGAATTAAAATTTTCTGAAGGTGATCACATTCAGTTCAAGTACTTCATGAACAAAAATATTATCCACATTATAAAAAACTCGCATACGCGAGCGATACACTTATATATATATATATATATATGCCTTTGCAAAAGAATTTATTTTGGTTTACTGTACCGTAACAATGGAAAAAGCAGCGAAGCACATTGTGACCAGTAAAATCAGAAAATGGCCGCAAAGAGAGACATTCAGTGCATCTTCCAGTTGTTGTATAAACCTGTGAATGATAACGCGTAAATGAATTCATGGAGGAAGACATGTTTTGCAGGTTACCAAATAGTTTTAATTGTGTGACATTAAGCTCTACATGTTTTTCCTCTACCTATGTGACCTCAATTTTGCAGATTGATTTCATTATGGTTATTGTTTTACTTTCTGAATTAGAATTATCAATGACACTAAAAATATTCCTTTCTATAGCGCAGATACAATACTATGTTTTGCAAATCCCTTTAAACTTACAAAATTATATCCTGATGGTGTCGAATGCACGCATTTAATTTAGCTTGCAGGTTACAGTTGGCAATTGCAACATTACGTTCATCTTCCTGTCCATGTTGAGGCGTGATATGTTGCTGTCTGATATCCAATATGGCAGCCTTTAGCTTATCGAACTGAGTACAGGCCACAACCATCAGTGCAGTACACAGAGATAGGTATCCGAATGTTACACCAAGTGAAAGTAGTGATGTAAAGCACTGCAAAGAAGTGAATACACACATTTACGGTGCTGACATATGGTTAATTGAACCCACTGAACACTGTAAATTTGACAAATTTGGGGGAGAATTACTGAATAACAGCCCGTTGGTGGAATGTTAATTCACAGCCAATCGAATAAGCCGTAATGTTTTAATTGAATTATTTCTGGGAAGGAACTGTCTTGGAAAAAGGGCATTTTGGGAGCATTTTGTGATATCTTTCTGTGTCTGTACTTTCACAAATACAAATAAACTAATTTGCCGGTGAAAGGAACTTAAGTAATGAGATATTAATCCGTGAGTGCAAAGCACAGAGACGACGGTGGATATGTGAAAATGGAGACGTACATAAGAATTAAAATTTTGGCCAAAAATGATGTGTCCGTAAAACAAATATTTCATATGTGTGTTCTTACGGATTGTAGTAAGAGGAACACAGAAATTTCTTGCAAATAAATTGATTTTATCATCATAATTTTTAGTTTATTTTCGCTGTCTTGTGTTATATTGTACTGTTATTTACCTAACATTTGAAGGAAATTTTCAGATAAAGAGGGGATATATTTTACACACTGGATGTAAAATAGGATTTCATATGCAAGCTAAATATTTCAAAAGTAATTTAATAACCCAAAAAGGACTATTGAACTAACTGTCTATTTGTAACAAAACGACAATTTATGTCTCTTTTTTTAAATGTAACAATGCGCGTTCCTCTTTAATTAGTACATTGCCTTCTTGTGCGGGTTAACAAACAGGTCACATGATTCTAGACATTAGGCTTGATACAGAAGTAGCACGTTGTTTATATTGCGACAATGTTTAGAAATAAACAGAAGAGATGTTGTAATTGTTATCTGATTTGTTTAAGATTTAGGTGATTTTGAATATCCCGCGGAATTTTTATATAAAACTTGATCCGTTCCTGTCACACCTATGTGTCTATACCTTTCTTTAAAAATTGACACATCATTGGCTGTATTATTAATGTTATGTTTAAATGTAAAGTTTTGTCTCCCGGTACATACATGTAGATTTATTTTCAGAACGCCCTGGCCGGGACAATGACAATTCTGATTTTTTTCCCACACACTTAAAAATTCCTGCATATTATTCAGATCACAACGACAACACTTCATTCCCTTTTATTATCCATCCTACCATTCACCATTATTCTATTTTCCATAGCAAAATCTTTAACAAGCCAGGGCCTCCTTTTTACAGAGTCTTCATGATCACAATCAGACACGTAACACTGGTTAGAACGTTTCTAAAACTTCACCGCTATAGAGCCTGACAAACCGATAGTGTCGTGGAGAAGTAAAAAAAGAAGAAAGAGACATCGTGATAGTCAGAAACTTACATTAAAACAGTGTAAAAATTTGAATGAGAATTTTATCATTTTAGCGTATAGAAATTGTTACCTGTGAGATGTTAACCAGTTCATAGAACGGTGAAACAGTCCAGTCGATAGGATACCACACAATGAATATCGTTTCGTGGTTTGTCACGATACGTACTATTGAGTGGACGATATGAAAGCAGAACACCGCAATTGCTCTAATTTTTATGTACTTCGTATTCAGTGGGATCCATCCTGCCGCTGTCAAATGTCCGGTGTCAGCGTCTCTGGTCGGCAGATCTTCCCACGTGAAGCTGTCTGTTAGGTCCATCGCACGTTCAATATTTTTTAGTCGAAATCTAAAAAAAGAAACCGGTTCTTGTTGTGACGGTAATATGCAAAACTAGCCTAAGAAGACGATGGACCTTTTTATATCCTGCTGTAAAACTAAGGGCTGTAATTTTTTTAGCAAACGTTTATGAAAGAGACAGTGTAATTCTTCCGTCTGAAGTGTAGAGCAGTAATAACTAAGTGCAATTTTTTCTGAAATGTCACTGGAACAGATTTTTGCTTGTTACCAAAATCTAACACTTGAACCTTACAAGTGATTTATTTCGATCTATTAATATCGAATTGTGTAGGCTATTGGTCAAAGATCAATTTTAGGTTAAATTTAAAGTTCCGTTTTCTATATAATTTCTTATTGTGACCCATATCTGCACAGTGACTTAGGCCTTTCTCCAATAAACACAATGCAGTATATATAATTTGCAATCAACTCTAAACGCCTATTACGCTTTAGCATAGAATCTACGAAGTTAATGTGTGGAATAAAGAGGACTTTGCTGAAGTCACAAACTCCTTTACAGAATTCTGTTTTCTTCTCTTCACCAGTGTACACCGTGAAATCAGTTTATCCTTTCAATTACCAATAAATTCCTTTAGCGCATTATCGTAGACATTATCTAGCTTAAAACAAATAATTACTGTGTGGAATAAAGAGGGTTCCATTGTTCTGTCTCCTGCGATGCAATTGTGTTGGATTTCACCATTGTTGAAACTATAATGCTGTAATTGATACCTACTTTACTTACTGTAACAGTGACGGTCAGCGTTCTTACGTACCTGACGTAGGTATAAAGCCACATAACATCCGTCACCGGAAGTAGCGTACGCATAGTCTTCATGGCGCGTGCCAAATCGTCCCTGTGTACGTACACATCGAAGAACATGCCTAGATATGACGTGCTAGCACAGATAATCAATGTTCTCATATAGATATCGTAAATAATCGACATTTTCTTTATGTGAAAGGGAATTCCCCCTAATCTTAATAGTAAAATAATGAAACCGAAAAGCCTCTCGCTCTCCATGTAAATAAAATTTACTTGAAAGAGATCAAATTGGAATTTGAAATATTGTTTAGAACTGTGACCACTCCACACAGTTAAAATTCGTTACGTTCCCAGTGTTGCAGTACCTCTCTCATTCAGAGCAGCTCACATGGCAATGAGCGCTTCAAGCTAAGGGTACGAATTTCCGGATTGGGCGTGATCAATACTGCGTTTGCGTGCGATATTAATGGGATAAGGAAATTAGTACTAAGAATTCTTAATTTGGCAGCTTTCTAAGAATTTGAGAATATAACGCTGTATTTTCCTATTAGGAGCCACGCCTTTCTAGGAAACTTGCTCACTGTTGCAAATAATTAATTCGTAAAACGGACAAAAAATTATAGTACTACGAATCCGTTGTTATGTTAAAGTGTAGGTATACTCCTTCACAGGAAAAAATGTTAAAATAATTAATATATTTATGTTTAAATACAGAAAAACAAATGTGTGTACTTTTGTAATAAAAAATAAAATTTCTTTAATATAATAATGAAAAAATTGAATGACCTTCTTCTATGCTATAATTAACAGGGATTTTATTTATTTCGGAAAATTTTTTGACTATTTTGTGTTGCACACCAAATCCTACTATTTCTTTCCAGGAGCAGCCTAATGATCTTAAAATGTTACCTGCTTAAATTTGCATAAGAACTCCTTTATTATTTCTCCTGTATTATACGACGAATGCGGTAATATTGTTACTCTGCATTCAGTTGTGTTTCTTTCGAAGATAAGCTATAAAATAGCCTTAATGCAGGACCTAATATTTATGTCTTTGAATTAAGAAGCCTGTCCTTCATTTGCACAAACTAATGTATTACATATGATACACATCAGGCACTGGAGTGTCATTTTATCACATTCCTCCAGACAATATTTTTGTTACGTTTACTTATTCTTGGAACATTCACAGTTTCCAGTTGAATCAAAATACTGCCATTTCACCGTGGATTTCATTATTAATGATTTATAGTTCATTTTCGCGAATAATTTCGCTATATAATTGTTTACTTTAGTCAAGGTAGGATTGTTTGTGAGATGTCTGCCTAGTCATTCCATTTATTTGTTCATTATTAGTTCAATCAAAAAGAAATTTTATTCTACACTGCAAGTTTTGTTTCCTAGTTGCTCTGTAATAAAACTCAAAAATTTGTAACCTCTGACTCCAAATTATTACGACAAGGGATGTAATATTAACAACACGTGTACATGTCGGATAATGTAAGAGCGATATTTCAGGTTTTCTTTTCGGGACAATACACTTGCTTGTTGATGTATGGGGGACAAATGTCGTGTGGAACGACATAACGATTGTGCCAGACTATAGGGTGATTCATATAAGCTACGTTAAATATATTGCTGCTTAGAATCCCTCAGACTTCGTCCTACATGTTTGGTGTCGCTGTGTAAGTTCCTTATCACTTCTAAATTATCGAATTGAACAGCGCTTTTGACATTTCAACGACATTTTCAGGAATATGGGAATTTGTTCGGTATGTGTATAAATGACGCTCTAAACACATAAATTTAAAATAATATTGTAACACAGTTACACCAAATTTTCTTCCTTCCTTTTCCGATGTGAATTCAATTTCATTTCATAGACATGTTTTGTAACATCACCTCTGTATTTCTAGACTGGATGCAGGTGGACACACGTGTCACAGATAACGGGATCGCTGTTGTGACGTCACTGCGAGAATGAATTGTTTCAGAGGGAATTGTTGCAGGTCTGTTAGAACAGAACCTGCTTATACTTTAAGGAATTTGATGTGTCGAAGAAGGAACTAAGATAAATTATTCAGAGAGAAACACTAATAATTTTGTTATTAATTTGGTTCTTATTAGTTACGGTTCGAGCAGTGTATTAATATATAATTTGGAATTCGGGGAATTCAGGTGAATTTTGGAATTTCAAATTGAATATTTGTGGTGTTTTTTGCCTCTGCCATGATCACTTTTGAATAAAAACAAACATTTTATTTCTACTTTCATTATTACCCTTCAAATAAACAACGCAACATTAAAAGGCAAAATTCATCGATATAAATCCTTACATTGTTTTTTTAAATTTCACATAAAACATTTATAAAGGAAGAAGTGGACAGCCCTGAATATGAAGTCTGTAAACGTTGTTTTCCTTCAAATTTTAATTTAAAATAGAAAAACAATTCAAATTATCGGTGATTAAATAAGATGGACTTGAGCTCAGTAAGAAATTTTGTAAGTGAAAATAACGGCTTGGACTGTGACAGTGTTAGTTTCTTCTTAATTAACATTTCTAAAAAAAACGGTATCCACGATTTTATTATAAAGAACAGAGTGTGAATGTTTGTACATAAGATCTGATATGTCAGCTATGATTGTTTTCATAAACGTGACTAATAAAATAATTTATATATTTAATAATATAGAAATAACACAGAAATTGAAAATCATTTTATCACTTTCCTCTCTACTCGCCATTAAAGAAGCAGCCTGTCATTACTATCTTAAATTCTGAAACTTTAAATGTGAACCATACTCCGTTCTTCAACTTTGTTTCTGAATTCAGCCACAGCGTACCGTCCAGAATCTCAGGTTTGCTCACGTCTTGTCTGTTACGCTCCGTCTGTTGTATTAAGAACATTAAAATCGGTAACAGACCTTGTCGTAATTCAAGGTAAGAAGGGGAACATAAAGTCGTTTCCAACACTGAAAGTAGAGTACCGGAATTTACGTAATTGAACAACCTTACTGTTTTCTTTAATAATCACCTACATTAGTTTACGACTCTTATTGGACTGTAAATATAGGTCTAACAATAATATTTGTACCTCGATTTATTGCCTAAAATATAAACACGTTTGCAAATCAATTCCATTCACACGCCATCTTAATTCTTCCACCAACGCTTACATCATATCACACCAACCAAACTAAATCTTGTAACTTAACACTTACTGTAACACTGGAGGTATTATATTTTGATAGCACGTCATTAATAATAATGGATTTCCTTTTTGTGTGTCTGATATGCTCGTTTGATACCTGAGCTCCTAAGGTCCCAGTGAAATTCTAGTTGAACCTATAACGATTCAATGTACATTTAATTATTTCCACGGACACTATTGATTTATATATATAATTTTAATAGCAGCGTACAAAAATAAGAATAAATTAATGACAGAGAATAATAAATTCAGGTGCTGCTGAAAATGTCTGCCGGAGAGTTATTGAACTAAATGCAAGAAATATAGCCGACAGCGTTACTAGTGGAAGACGTGCGTGCCATTAGCAGTTGAAAATGCACTGAAAAATTGCTAGTGGCATAAACAAAGAGACCGCTGCTTCTACACTCCACTGCAGCACGCGCCAGTTAAATCTCTTTTTTAAACCGTCTAGACTTACACATAAGATTTCTATACCCGTACGCATAGTCGGGACAATTTCCAGTTTGGGTCATTTCTACCAGTCTCTTTGTTTGTCCGAATGTACCAGCGAGTTTTCTACTGGAAAAATATTGCATTGGATTTCCCAATGGGAACTCTTAGGAGAATCTACCAAAGAATCCAAATTTTGATGGAAGGCCCAAAACTTCCAGATAAATTATACGATTGCTTAAGCACATTTTATTGTTCCCGGCGACATTAAAGGCCATAAGAGCGTTCCCTTCAGGACGAGCAGTGTCTGGTTTTAGGTTATTGGAAAATGTGTATAATCATATGTCGTATGTACGTGGCCTGCATTTGTATACTGAAATGACCAGTTTGGAATCTCATAAATTTGTGTACTTGTCAACAGAGAGATTTCCTCAATGGGCTCTATTTTTTTCACCAGACCAAGTGACAACGGATGTTTGTCTAAAGCTAGAGGGCTGAGCAGATGAAACAGAATCTCATAATTTCTCACTCAGCGTTATCAAATCAATGTTGCCAATCTTCACAAGTACTGCAAAGAAACACAAACCGTTGCAAACTTCAAAACAGAATGCTGCTTATTGGTAAAAAATGTCAACAGCTGATCAGACCATGGGAACTGATCCGTGTATTGTGTTCTCAATAACATAAAACCAATAATATAACTCGTACTGATTGGAAATAGGAGAAACAAACTTTCTTTGACAAAGAACTGACTAAAGTTAAAATGGCATTCATTTTGTTCTAGAAAATGATTTTTATTTACGTTCCTCGAATTTTGACTCTCCAGTTTCACACTGTGGTTCCAAATGTGTGAACAGACTTCATGTTTAAATCGTAAATGTGTTTCAGTCGGTTTTACACTTTATAGCAATACGATGTTAATTTTTAGGACTAGCTGCGCAGTTACGTAATGCAATTCAAATCTGCCAACACTGCCTTAAGCCATGAATTCCTCTTCTTTATTCTTATGCTCTACATCCTACTCTTCGCAATGACTAATTTCATTTTTTTTCCAAAATATACTAACAGCGCAGAGAGCACTCCCATGCATGCAGGGAAGGCAGTAAAAGTCAAAAAACTTCTTATATTAGATGTCACGCTCTTATGAAAATCAGTAATCATTCGCCGACTTGTTTCATTAGCAGTATTCCGAACTTATGCTGCATGAACTGGTATTGCACAACACACAACCAAGTCATGGCCATTTCTAAAAGCATTACGAAGATCTGTGTCAGGCATTTCACAGGTCACAGTAACTGGTACCTCTCCCTTAAGAGTATAAACTGAGGTTGTCATCCCAAAGCACAAGCCTCCTTTAACCCAAGGAAATATTTCTGGTACTTATTTCCGTCGGAGATTGAGTCGGAAGGATTATGTCAATAAAAAATACCAATAACACAATCGGGATTCGACCTGCAACCTTTCAGTTTCTAAAGCCGTGCCTCAACCAAATGCGCCTTCGCCTACAACAAAAAAAACCTTTTTTTAATAAATTTAATCAATGTGCCAACTTTCCAAATTTTCGCAAAGAAATCTAGCCATTATGATAGCTACAGCAAGACGATATTCAACACAGCAAACAGCATATTGGTACCGACAGCTTAACAGCAGATCATGGTATTAGATATGATCCGTCCAATTGTTTTGCTGTTGCGTCACGGGTATTGACTCGTAAAGATATAAAATCAATAAGAGAACTTGTAATGGTTAGGAATAGGAAAAGGAACACAAGGTCCATTATACTGTATAACGAGCGTAAATATATGTGACGAATAGTGAACAAAGTTCTGATGACACACACTTACTAATACAGGATGTTTTAGTATGATTCCTGTATCTTGGGGGGCTAATGACCCTTCGGAGATTTTTTATTTATAATTCGAATGTTCGTTACCGTGTTCAAAAGAATGTGTTACATATGTTCGGATGTTCGGATTTGTTATCTGATTGCTGAAGTAAGCGTACCAAATTTTAAAACATTTTCTATGCCAGAAGGACAACATCCAAAATACGAATAGTTTTTATCTGTAATTTTCCGTGCCGGGATTTAAGGAAAAGGAGCTTCGTTACTTATTTCTCTAAACTACTGAAGTTTTACGTGTGAATTCTGGTCTGTTCTTGAACTGTGTCCTTGGGATCAGTCATTGCGTAACTTTTTTTAACTTCTGTGATCTCAATATTATTTGTCTGTTCTGCTACGTCCGTTACCTTCTAGAAAATTAATCTCAGAAATACAACTTGTCATAATTCAAGGTAGGAAGTGAAACAGATTTTCGGTTATTACACTGAAATTAGAACACAGAAATTTACGGAACGGGCCCAACTTGCCCTAACATAGAAATGAACAAATATTTTGATGGCATAATATTGATATTTATGAATAGTCCTTCTGTATTAATTTCAAAATGTGAAGTTTATTTTGACCCTTAGGCTGTCAGTGACTCAAGGTGGATTATTTTGATCCTCGTGTTATGTTTTATGTCCGTGTATAAAGAACAATACAAAGCACGTTTAAGTTTTGTATCGCTTTTATATTTGCACATTTAATTGTTTGCCGTGACTGCATTATTTAATTTAGCTCTTGCAGTAAGGGCAAAGATGCAAAGGCAGGAATTTGTATGGGACTGAGGCGTACTTTTATGTGCGGCTCGGAAATGTCTTGACGGCGGTAATTGAAATGCCTGCAATAAATGTAGGTGATGGCTACACTGACACTGTTACATAATATTGAGGGCTTCAAAAATTTGTAACGCCTCTTAGTGGCAGACGAAAAAATTACACAGTAGTTCAGCACCCCAATTGTTCACAGGACACCAAATCAATCCCTTATAAAATTACCTCGACTGCTACATAAGTAATGTATGCGGGTTGTCGTTTTTATATAAAAACCAATTTACTTCACGTCCGTCCGTCTGTTCGCATGCATCAGAGCATCTCCCACTGACAGGATATCTTTGATATTTTATATTGGATCCTTAGATGAAAATATTTCGATAAAATCCAAATTTGGCGAAAATAGGACAGAAATATGTGGCACTTTATGTAAATTATTGCGTAGTTTATTAATACTTTTTGGCGACGACATTTATCACCATAAATTTCAACTTAGAACAGGCCACGAATGTGCATATGGGGTTTAGATATATAGCTGTACTCTTCCTTCAACCTCAGTGGTAGAAGGTGGTGGGTGGTAAAAGCCACTTCTCGGCTGCATTACTCTCGGTAAAGACACGGTACCTATTGTGTAGGTGGCTGAGTGGGGTCCAGGAACTTTCTGGACAGGCGCGGAAAACCTAGGCCCCACCGGGATTGGATCCCAGGACCTTCCAAGCTGTAGCGAGTCGCTGTACCGACGGAGCTATACCCTTACCGCCATAAGGCCCCTCTTGTTAGAGGAAGTGTTATCAATTTTTAGCCAACGATATATAAATATTTCTTGGACAAGCTAGGATGTAATTTCATACATAAATTTCCTATGTTGTCCTATTGGGATTTAAAATCATAACCTTGTGTATTTGTCAACACAACAGTCTCTTGAATGGTCGGTATTTTTTACCAGACCACTTGATGGTGGATGATTTTGTATAGTGGGAGGGCTGCGTCGTGACAGCATACATTTACGTTTTCTGCAAAAAATTAACCAATCAGTGTTAACAACTTTCCGAATTGCTGAAATGAAGCCATAGTCATTGTGTTGGCTATGCCAAAGCGAGGTCCACCACAGAAACTTGCGTAGTGGTACTAAGGGAGTGCAGCTGATCAAAGTACTTCAGCACATCCGTGCATTTCTTTTACTATTCCGCCGCTGATACTGCCCCCTAAAGAACATAAAATCAATAAGAGAACTTGCAACTTTAAGATAACAAATAAAAATGTAGGTCGTTTATATAACTTTTCAGACTTTACGTGACCAAAGGGTGAACAAAGTTGTGATAGTAACATTTAATAATTCAGTTTGTCTTAATATTATAATCCCCGGCCTTGTAGTGAAGGTCGAAGGGAAGGTTTCCTGGCCTTGACTTGAATATTGGCATAATTTTCTAATAATGGAATACACAATGGAATAAAGTCTAACTGTATATACAATGTGTAATATGATACATTATAACATAATATAATATGATATTGTATAACACAAAGTGATAAAATATAATATAAAGTATGAAATGATATTATATTATGTAAACATTTCTTACAGATGTTGGTTCTTTATATATATATATATATATATATATATATATCTGTGTGTGTGTGTGTGTGTCACATATAAATTGATCGACTTATATTTACAGCTGTGTAAATTTTAATTTTATAACAGCTTGCAAATTAAATACATACAGTAATATACCCAGTTTTAAAAGAAGTTTAATTTTATCGGATGCTGTTATATAGTAAGCTGACATTGAGTGACTATGTAAGAAATATGAGACATGCTTTGAAACCGTGAATGGTTCACTTATGCATTTTAACAATTTGTTTGGACTCCTTGTAATCCTGCGAACTACCACGATGATGACAGCGAAAATGTTTGAAAGACGTTGGTATTGAATTAACATGTGATACACACAATTCACATACGTGCATTTGTTGGTCGTAATATTTAAATCGAATATACCAGGAACTTTTACAAAGTACAGAACAATGACTGTGGCTGACGCCACGTCCGGCTACTAGCATATAAATTTGTGTGGCGTGGCATTGTAATCTAGTATGTAAATCGTCAATCAAAAATATGAACAAAAAAGTATATATATACATGCAAAATTGTATGGTTTATTTGAAAAGTAAAACAGAGGTCAACATGGTTACCAACCTTCATCATATTTGGTAAATGCCATTTTGATATTTTGTAACGCTCTTATTAAACCGTGTATTAAGGTTTTACGATTGATTTTCGTGGAACGAAATGTAATTTTGAGATTTTTGTTACGAAAGAGATGTGACAGGTTTCGTATTAGAGGGCCATGGTATGTTGAAGTCCTTCAAATGTTCTGTGTAGTGTTTTGAGTGTTAGTGTAAGTGGTGGTGTTGTCCTATGGAGCATTTCTTTGTTGAGTTTCGAAGTAAGAATATTGGAAATATATTTGTTTGAACAATGTGTAGTATCTTATTGCAATATTCTTGTTTTTCTTATGGGTAAGAATAACTTATTCATTCTGGTTAAGAGGAATTTGAAATCAGCTGTTTTGTGCTGTTTAGGGCGGTTGGAGTTGAAATAAATTTCTGTATCGCTGGACGTTGGTTTCTTCTCAATTTCGATTTCAATTCGTAGAGAAGTTCTGTGTACAAGAAAATTTAAGTAACAAATATTAGCATCTTTTTTGCGTGAGACTGAAATATCAGTCATTGTAAATTAATTTGATGAAATTGGTATCTGTATGTGACGGAAATTTTTGTGACCATAAATAACACTGAAGATCAAATTTAAACCTATTTTCACTTGGACGAAAATAGGTGCATTTTTATAATTTGGCCACGCTGAATCCAAATCTGAAAAACAAAATAATCTATCAACTAACGTTTTTCTGGAACTTCATTATGTGTTTTTTGGCATTTTTAACAAATTTTGCTTTATTTTTCGAGATTATGCAATTGTTTATCTAGGCCTGGTGTCTTACAATTGTTCCTTCATGTTGAAATAAACATACGAAATTCAAAAATGGCGGTAGGAATGCTGTATAAAAATAACGCCAGGTAAATACACAACTAAAATTTGAAAACAAACGTTTAATTATACTCACGTTTAAAATATCTTGCTGTAAATTCTGTTTGTCACTACCAAAAACACCATTTCAGTAACGTCCCTACAACAGTCAGCTACCATGTTTTTGTGATGAATTTCCTGCCTATCGTTTCCCCATGGTGGAAATTTCCCTTTCAGTTTTCGATATTTTATTTTTCTACACGTGAGAAAGTTTGGATACACCCAGCAGTTTGGTGTCACAGCACTTGCAAGAAGCTTGAGAATGTGATCTGTTATCAAAAAAGGGCAGCAGAATGATAAATAGGCCTGCTTTTATTGATAGTTGCGGCTTGAAGCAGAACAAATTCATTTTGTCTTACATTTATCTTTTGTTTGTCATTAGGTTTAAACTGAAGCGACGAAATGTAGTTAACACGCAGAAACTAAAAGAGCCGCCATTCAGACAAGGCAGATTTATGAAGATTATAATGTTTTACTAGGACTAGCGTTAAGGCGTATTTGTGTGATGGAACATCGAACAAACATGTAACATGAAGGATATGGTATTTAATTTAATCAGTGGATAGAAATGCAACATAATATCGATTTTTATTTTGTTCAATATAACGGTGAAACGAAACAAAATGTGTTAAGAATTTAGAAGGAGTTATTTTTTGCGTTGTCATGGAATTGTGAAAAACAAACGTATGAGACAAACAGCAACATCGTGTACTTGACAAACAGGTACTGTTATCGTGTTTGTAGTTGTGTTGTAACATATCTTTATGTGAAACGTGACAAGGGACATGTTATGTGTACTGTGTATTGGAACTGACTGTATTGAAAGATAAGGTCGGTTTGTCACCCTGCTGAATTTAGTATCGTACTAAGTCCTGTCTACAAACCAGCTTATGAAATATATTTGGCCACCATGATACAAGATGTGCAATTTTTGCTTCATATAAATAAATAAATATATATGTATATATATATATATATGTATATATATATATATATATATATATATATATATATATATATATATATATATATATATATATATAT